>BNJT01002380.1_pt1 | contig 233055 bp, 321 predicted proteins | sample 8540491 | NCBI WGS metagenome assembly BNJT01 (sample SAMD00202455, study PRJDB9452) | human saliva metagenome | host: Homo sapiens | reverse complement strand
TGTACTTTAAAAAAATCGAAGTGCAAAAACCTCTGTTTTCCATAGGGTTCTAATCTATGAAAAAAACACCTGGGGAGGCCTTCGCGGCCGGGGCAAGCAGCCCCAAGAGCGATACCAGCAATACGAAAAAAGGAGTTCCCCTTTGAGAACTCCTCGAGATTAATTATCTTTGTATTGCTTATGTATAAACAACTAACCTCAGAGCAAAGATCGCAAATTTTCGCGTTACTACAAAGAAAAATGGCAAGAAAAGATATTGCACGTATCGTTGGCATCAGTCAATCCACACTTTCTCGTGAATTGAAACGCAACAGCACCCCTTCGGGCAAATACATTTGGTGCAAGGCGCATGCAAAGGCTATGGAACGTCGCAAGCGTTCCCTTCACAATGCTGCACTTGCCCCCGAATTGGGGTGGAGAATCAAACAACTCATCCTAGAAGAACAATGGTCTCCGCGACAAATATCAGGGGTTTTGAAGAAAGAAGGAACCTGTGTGTCGCACCAAAGTATCTACAACATTATACATGCTGATGCTACTGGAATATTGGCACAACATACGCGTCATAAACTAAAATACAGACGTAGATCTAAGCACAAACGTTTCCCTATAGCCGATAGAATAAGCATACACCAACGTCCAGAACAAGCTGATGGAAAGAGATTTGGCGACTACGAGATGGACTTAATCGTAGACCGATTTGGTCATGCTATCCTCACCATCGTGGAACGTTCTACGAATATGCTGTTTATGACAAAATTACCACATGGTAAGAAATCGGAACCACTTGCAATGTAGGTGCGAAGACTATTCCTCCCCTACAAGGAACATATAAAAAACATTACCACCGACAATGGACCTGAGTTTGCAGCACATAAACTCATCACAGAGTATCTAGGCGCAAAGGTTTACTTTGCAGATCCCTATTCTTCATGGCAAAAAGGGGCTATTGAAAATACGAACAAACTCATCAGACTACATATACCTAAGCAGGCAAACTTAGATGACTACACCGACAAAAAGATTGCAATTATACAGAAGAAAATCAATTCCGGACCCAGACAGAAACTTAATTTTGAAACACCCAAAAATGAGTTCTACAAAAGAATATTGTAATTTTGCACTTGCTGGTTGACTCTACGGTTTGTTGCTCTTAAACCAGAATGGAATCCTCTAACCATATATAATACCGGAATTATACCTAAGGGTACTCTGATAAAGGTTGGTATAATTGGGCCACAAGGTTTTAATTTTCCTGGAGGGTTATTGCAATTTAATGTCAATAATAGCGACGTGATAAATATTGAAACAAGGAATATAACTCGTAAAGTAAAATGCAAGCAGTAGGAATTTTCAACCAATCAGATTCTCCGTGGAATTTTAAGACTTTAAATCGGGTAGGAGGAATATGGGAAATCGAATATAAAAATCTCATTGAAATTAATCAAGGAGCTCCTCCTGTTGGAAATTTGTGTGTAAATGGAGTGTCCTTACCGAACAGTAGTCTATTTGGTTCTCCCTTTATCTATACATATATTCCTATGTTTTATTAGACGTTTTTGCTTGTCTGGATTTATTTTGAGCAGAGTTGATTTAACCACCGCGAAAATGTCAACTATTGGTAAAATAAAAAAACTTAATTTGCTTGGATGGTCTTCAAAAATAACACGTTGATGTATTATACAGACATTGATAAGACGAACGAAGAGCATTTATATATAGGGGGGTGATGGAGGAATTTTTAAAAATTTGGCTATATCTAGGTAAAAATCTTGATTATCTGTAATTGTTTGAACTCATATTTGGGAGAGGGTAGATTTATTTCTATCATTTCTTGTTTTTGTATACTCAATACAATGCTTTATAAACATAGTTTGCACTTCATGTTTGGTGTGGAAATCTACTTCTGCCGGAAGTAGATAAAGAAACTGGCAAAGATGATTTTTATATTATGCTTGATATGAAAATTTCGACATCTGTCTGTATTGTAAATGAAACCACTTTTTAGACCTGAGTTCGGTCTAAGCAATTCTCCTTTCTCTTTCGACGATTTCGATATTAAGCGAGGGTTTCTTGGGCAAGAAACTGTATGCCGCCATGGCTGCCATGAGATTCGCGGCAAATCCTCCGATGCTCCTGTGGCGGGTGTGTTCAATCTGAACGATGTTTTTCAATTCATCGTTTACCGTCTCTATCAACGACCTTTTTCCTCAGTAGAATTTTTATCGCGTAGATGCATCAACGAGTTCTTCATATTCTTGCGTATGCGAGTGATCAGGTGAATGTCGTCGACAAACAATTCTTCGAAAAGGCTCTGCGAGATGTATCCCTTGTCCGCCACGAGTTTTCCGAAGATTTTCTCCGTAAACTTCTTGTTTTTCAGAGGAGTACGATCATCTGTGTTGGCTTGCGTCAACTGCCATTGGACGATTTCTCCTCGATCGTTGATAATGATGTGCAGTTTGAAACCGAAGAACCACCCCATTGTCCCTTTGCCGCTTGTGGCAAATCTCCGAAAGGTTTTGTGTCTTCTCGATCGCTTGTCGTGACACACCCGAATGGGGGTGGAGTCAATGATCGAGATGCCGGTACAATCGCCCAAACAACAGTTGTTGAGAAACAAATAAAGTTTGAGAGAAACCATTTGCTCACGTTCCACAAAGCGATTGTAAGAGAGCACAACGGGAAAGTGTTGTCGCCACTCTTTGCAGATCATTTGGGTGTAGAAAGCCTTGAGTGTTCGGTAGCCCGAGAGGTGAAAGAGGATGAGAATGGTGATAATTTCGCTGTCGCTCATCTTAAAAGCGCGATTTCGGCTCTTTTTTCCGTCTTTGCCAATCGCTTTTTTCTTGAACTGCGGCTCAATTTGCTTACAGAATTCGTCGACTGAATAAAAGATTTCCGTTATCTTTGCAGTGTAATCAGTGTTCATGTGGAATAGTAACTATTTGGTTATCAGTTATAAAGTTACGAAATTCTTGCCACATGAACAAGTTTCCCACCGATTAAGTTACTTAGTTGGTGGGATTATTTTTAGGGGAGATGCTTAGACCGAACTCAGGTATTAAGGATCTCCATTGCTTTTTTGATGAGAAATGGTTTCTATATTCTCTGAAATCTGTATCTTTGCAGATCAATCGACAACACCATAAATAGATGACATGACTTGATGACTAAACGAAGTATTTAAAGGGCTTATCAAACAGAATGAGCCGTCAGACAGATTTTTCTTCCCTTTTTAAGGATATACTATAATAAACGAATTCTATGGTAGAAATAAATCTTTTCCGGAGATGTAAAAAGACTGAGTTCTCTCTTGCTCTTTTTGCTCAGCCTGAGCAGTGTGCTCACAGCATGGGGGCAAAGTGGAGCTCCTTCACAAAAACGATTTCATGACAACACTAACACAGCCCAATAAAGATTGTGGCACACCGGGCGTTTTTTTCCATTCGCTATAACCCCAACGTTCTTGACGTTGATAAGGTGGAATACTCGTTTGGTTCAGCTTCCTCCGGTCCTTGGTTTCAAGAGGTGGTCGCTGACCTACCGACTTCTCCGGTGAAAATCGAACTCCCCACCAGTTCGTATGGGAAAGGGCTTTATCTGCGCGTGAAAGTTTATCGCAACGGAGGATTTAGCACCGTTTCGTGGATGCCCGCGCAAATTGCTCCCCAAACATCAGCCGAAGTCCAACTGAAGCTCGCTTCCACTCCTGCCGGTAACGGCACGAGCGGAAGCGGCAGTGTGCGCGCTTGGCTTGAAGGGCCGAACGGCTATACCGATGCGGTCTTTAAGCTCTATAGAAAAGAAAACCCCAACACGGTGTTGAGCACGCAGCGTACCAAGCGACCCTACGATGGCGTAGTATTTGTCGGTTTGGTGAGGGGAGAGTATGTGGTGAAGGCAGAGGCAAAGCCTGCCTGCGTACCGCCCACTCCCGGTGATGCCTGGGACACAGATCACTACAATCTCTCTGCCGAGGCCGAAGTCAGCACCTTCGACCTCATCGGTAGTGCCTTTGCCGCGCGCGGCACGTGTCTCGGCGGCATCAAAGCCGAAGTGTCGAAATTGATGGGAGTGGAGCGTGTTGAGTACACGATCGCTAAGGAGAGTGCGCCCAACACACCCATTCAGACCTTTATGGCTGAATACCCCAACTTTGCCCATGTCTTTACGGGGTTAGCGGCAGGGGGATATGTGCTAAAGGCTCGAGAAATGACGGGTAATAGCATCAAAACGGTTTCTTTGAGTGTGAACAATCAAGAAGATGCCGTTAGCGCGAGGGTCTTACACGGCACGCTCACCGGGGTGAATCAAGGTGCTGTGAATATTGAGTTGCCCAATACATCCTTGGCCTGCCCCGCGAAGCTGACCATTACGCGCACCGACGGTGTGGCCTTTACCCCCATCGTGAAAAAAACGACGTGGTCGATCCGATCACCTTGATCGAAGGCTTGCCGAAAGGATCCTATCAAGTGAAAGCCGAATACGGAGGGGTGACCAGAACAAACACTTTCGCCATCTACGAAGGAACCCTTGGCTATATTTCAGCGCAGGGTAGCGTCCAACCGGATAATTTCTGTGAGCCCACAGGTGGGTATGCTTTTTAATCTTTACAATGGGCTGTACTATGCCCCGATGAAGATTCGTGTCACCGACAGATCAAGCAAGGCGGTTGTACGCGAATTTATGCTGCCGGCAGGTGAAACAAGAGTAGAGCTGTCCGGCATGTATCCCGGTGAGTACACCATCACCGGCATCAATGAGAGTGCAAAACTGGAAATTTCAACTACTTTTACAATCACCCAGAAGAAATCGATCAGCTACTATCCGCTTTCCTTCGATCTTTATTCGAGCACCACCGATTTTTGCAGTGGAAAACAACGCATTCCGGTGAAATACACCGGGTCGGGAGGTCTTGAAAAGGATCCTGCCATGAAGGAATTCCTCGATGGGGCGACGTTTGAATTGTACAATAGTTCTGGAGAGTTCCTATATGCCGGTGCAATGCCCAAGCTCACAGGCAATGAAGCTGGCTATATTGAAATTCCTATTTCCTTATTGACCTATTACAAATTTAGGGTGAAGGCGCGCTGTGGTTATCCCAGAACAGACATTGGTTACTCTGGTTATAGAGCAGCCTATCAGTTCAGTCCGGTGATAGAATACCGTGGCTGCGGTATGGATAGCTATAATGTGAATTTGCGCGTCTTAGATGCTAAACAAGAAGTGTTTCCTCTCCTAACTTACCGGTTGACAGACAAAGCTACCGGTGCGCTTGTGGGGGAGTATGCCATGACGGAAGGAGGGAAAACCGCCATTTTTACAGGTTTGAAGCCCGGAGAGTATAAGGTGGAATGGTGGCCGCAATGTGATCCCACGCAGATTCATACGGAAGATCTACAAATAGTCGGACGGATTATTGAAAGTTCCAGAAGCATTACACCTGCAAGTTGCGGGAATAATGGCTATTTCTATATTTATTTCAATCTGTTCAAGAATATCAAGTCTTGGCGACATGAGTTGATTCGTAAGAGCGACAATCAATTGGTGCGTGTTTATGGTTACAACGATGAAATGTCTCAAGTCTATTTCGGTAATGTCCCGGCCGGGGAATATATCGTGAAGTCTACGCCCATTGTGCAGTGCGATGACATCCAGCCCGGGGTGTTCGACGTCACCGTGCCTAAAGCAGAGTTTAAGCCGAGTACAATTTATCCTTACTCAGTTTATAAAGAACCTACTCCTTTCCAAAATGATGGAGTGCGTAGCTACTATAGTAATTCCGGTTTGGAGTATGTCAAGTGGCGTGTGTTGGATGTTGCTACCGGTGCAGAAATCAACAAAGGAGAAGTAAAACGAGGAAAAACAGCGACAGGCGGCTTCTCTTTCTACGTTGAGAAATTACCTCAGACGTACAAGATTCAGTTTGAAACTCCTTGTGGAATGATTGAACGCCTCGACTCATTCAATATTAGTGGGTCGCGGTCGATGCCGGCTTTTGATATTGTGCTTGGAAAAAGGAAATAGCACCTGCAACACGAAACCTACCATCACCGTGAACTCCAAGCTCACAGCGGCGGGATTCCCTAATAAACCCTCGAAGATCATGCTGTACAAGTACATGACCAAAGATGGGTTTTCCGGTTATTTCCCCGTGGATTCCGTCACGAACCTGACTTCTATTATCGACAGTCATACATTCAAGAAAGACATAGAGGCAGGTTCAAATTATGCCGTCGATTATTTTTATGGTGGAATGAGCGATCGGAAAGGGTATATTTATCCGGAAGCTGTGGGCAATCTTTCACTTTCTGTGTCTGCGACAGATTTCAGTTTGAAAGGCAAGTCGATACTCACTGCACAACTCACTCCTGCAGAACCCGGAACGAAGATGAGGTTGGTGGTGACGGGAAATAACGGTGCGGAACTTTTGAATGAAGAGGTGCCTGCCGACGTTCCCTATCGTTTAGAAGTGAGCAAACCCCATACGCAGTTCACCGCGAAAGCAACTGTGGTCGATGGTTGTCTGGCCGGAAAGACGGCCAATGCCACCATCAGTCCAACGCAAGGCACAATGTTCAACTTCTCGCTTCGCAAGAATGGGATGAAATGTAAGAACGATGGGGAAATTACGATGGTGGTGCCTGAATCATTCCAGGATGTGGATCAAATTAGCTACACGCTGACGAAAACCTCCGGAACGGTGTATACCAATGTGGCGGAGACCTCAACGCCCAAAGTCCCCAAGACCTTTTATGGTTTGGAAGCGGGAACGTATAAGGTGATCGGCCGCGCCACGGTGTTCAAAGACGAAAACAACCAGCCCGTGGTGCAAGACTTCGAACAAAGCATTACGTTGACCACACCCTATGGCGATGGACTTTACGCAACGGTGCGCCCCGACTACATGACCCCCACTACCACTGCCTGCCCCACAGGACGGATCGGTCTGAACATCGAAAAGGGCTCGGGCAAGTATCGTGTCTTTCTGAAGGCTAACCCTGACGGACCGCTGGCTGAGAAACAAGAAATATTTACTGATCCCTATGGTACAGAGGGGTATAACAAACTTTGGGGTGTGGGACTGAAACCGGGGCATTATGCCCTCACCGTAACGGATGGGTGTATGGAACGCGAGATTCCCGATGCGGAAATTCTCGAGATGCCGAATACTCCTAAAATATATTTGTCCAATAGTTACTTGGAGCCAGATTCCAGAACCTTGGGGAGATCCCGCGAAACGATGGATTCACTGAGAGCTTATCTTGCTTTCGACCCCTCGCTTTTTCCCCCAAGGTTTCCGTTTGACGGCCTATCGCAATTATGAAGTACAAGTCGTAGGACGAAATCAAGAGCCCGATAACACCCAGTGGAAAAAAATGGCCGACGAGTTCAGACGGTAACCCCTATATGTCGGTTTATTCTAAACACTTCGCAAATTGCAATGGCGTAGACGTGTTGTTGCGCTTAAAGAATTGTCCTTCTTCTGTGACTCGTTTTCCTTTTAAAATGCCTATAAACAACGCTTTCAGTGGGCATTGGGAGCAGTTGAAGTGCAATACCGTACAATGGGTGTTTACCTACGGTGACGTGGGGCATAGATATAAAAATAAAGGTGACACGAGTCGAAGACAATCAAGTGTTGGTTGACAAGGAAGTGACGTACAGTTCGCGAGAAGAGTATCTCACTCGAGACCCCCAACTTGAGTTTCCCGTAGACAAGAGTTATCGTATAACGATGACCCCCGTAGACTACTGCGGTGATCCACTGTATAATTCCACTACAACTTTCCAAGCGATCGATCGTCGATTGCGGTACACCTTGGATTATGGACAAAATATTTTGTCGGATTGTGACGGTCGTCTCTTGGCCATTCAAGCTTGGACGGACTGCCGTCAGCCGATGAAGTTTTATGCCTACGAAGTCGTCGGTACAGAAGAGAAGCTCGTTGACCAAAGCGGCAACTACGTGCCGGAGGTGTGGTATAGTTCCTATAAGTTCATGAAGGACAAGACTTATGTGATTCGCGTGGTGGAAGCCGGGCAGCCCGAAGACAAGCCGGTGCAACTGGTGAAGTTCACCCTCAATTATCGTCTGCCGAAGAAGTATTACACCAGCCAGACGTATAGCTTCATGGGGCGAACTTTTTGTGGTAGTGGTTACTCTGAGGCGAAGAAGGGTTATGATCTAAACTATTATGACGTGGATCTTTTTCCTGATTGGAGCGGAGTGCCGGCGGTGGCTCAAGATACCTATTTGACCCTTCCGAAGATGACGATGCTGGCTACACAAAAGGAAGCACCGTATCGCAAATTCCGCTCCACTTATGTACAACGGAGTTCTTCTTCTTATCTGGATCCCTTGAAGTGGAAAGAAGTGCTGCCGGATGGCACGACCACAGAAAGCGCTTATGCGCCTGAAGGTAACTATTCGATGGTGGTAGAGACTGCGTGCGGTGACGTGCCGTTGGCAGATGAATACATCGGACGCCCCACACTCGACCTGTCTCCCACCACCGTCGTTTCGGCCTGCGATGGTAAGTTTACCGTCACCCCGAAGGGAATCATTACCTATCAAGGCCGTACTGATAATGTAGAAATCACCTCGTTCTATGTAGAGGGCGACAACTATAACACCACCCGCAACTGGGGTCAATCGTTCGATACTTATCAACGTGAGTTTACATTGATCGTGAACATCAAGCGCAAGAGCGACAACCAAACTTGCACCTTGAGGTGGCCTTTCTCGATGAGCCGGTATGCCCTCGATTTCGATCAGTCAGAAACTGTAAGTTTGTTCTGCGCGGATGCCGCCACCGGACTTATTCACATGGCACTCAAAGGTGGACAACCACCTTACACCTATAAGTTGATGACCCTCGATGGCACGGAGATCGAAACAAAAACCGAGAATGGTGCTGTAGACTTCCTCAAAGGTACACTCGGCCAACGCTACCGGATTGAAGCAACAGATGCCTGTGGCTTGACGTGGGTTAAACAAGATGTGGTGTTGCAAGACCCTGCTATCGTATCGTCCACCATGGTAGAGCGCAAGTCTTATTGCGCCGGTGACCATGTGAAGATGACTGCTCGCTTCTTCCCAGGCGCAACTTATCTTTGGCACTTGCCCGGTGGCTCAACGCACGAAGGCCGTGAAATAGAATTTGATGCGCAGACGGACAAAGCCGGTTTATATAAGGTGGATATTAAATTGACCACCTGCACCGTGACGCTATATGCTAAGATCACCGTACGCATCGTTGACATCCAAGAAGTGCAGGGGCTTACCGCACAGCAAGTTTGTGTGAATGAACCGGTGACGTTTGCTTTGGATGCAGCTTCAGCAACGATCGACGGCACGCCGGTCGACGAAGGTGAGGTGGAGTATCGATGGGAGCGCACTACAACACTGGAAGACGCGGATAGCTGGAAAACGATAACCGGCGCCGAGGAGCCCGGTCTTACATTCACGGCACCTGCACCGGGTGTGTACTATGTGCGCCGCACGGCCACGATTGATGAGTGTTCGGCGACATCAGGTCTGTCGAAACTGACCGTATCTCCCGGGATCAATGTAGCAATGCCCCCGGCCGAGAAAACAGTGACGATCAAGAACAAAGATCCTTTCACGCTCACTGCGGGGGTTGTCGTTTCGGGTGATCCCAAGCGTACTTATACCTGGCAACGTAGTGCAGACAAAAGGAACTGGACAGACGTAGGTACCGACGAAACATTCACCGAGACGCAGCATTTTGGTTCTACGACCTACTATCGCCGCATTGTTAATGCGGGTTCATGTCGTTACGAAGGTGAAACGATCACGGTGCGCTTCAAAAAACGCTGGCCGGCTTACATCAATCCCCAATTGCGTCAGCGCACACTCACGTATTGATCGTTGTCAATTCTTCAACGCTCTTCTTTTCGTCAGTAAGAGACAGCGTGCTTGAAGAGAAGTTTTCTTCGTTGGTATCCATTTCGCACTCTTTTAGCGTGCGAAGGCAATTATCAAACTGTTTTCTAAGCTTCTTCGCTAAAAGAGCGAACACAGCATAGCACTCAGGCCGGCGAAGAAAATGATTGCTGTCCGGCGAAAAGTTTTTCTCTCCATATAAAAATAAGGCTGAAGTCCGTAGTTGGACTTCAGCCTTTTTGGTTTATCTTTGTTTTTACCACAAAACAGGATAACCATGAACAAAAGGTACTCCTTTTCTCGGACAGACGATGTTGTAGGGTAATGTCCGAAAAAAGTGTGTAAGATTCTCCTTTGTCCTCTCCCTCCGGCTTGGGGTACCCCAAGCCGGAGGGGAAATTTGTGATGTTGATTTTTTTCTTTGTCGTTTTTACTTGATTTTCCATTCCCGAAAAATACGGAAGTCGTCTTGCATACGTTCCTTCTGTTTTCTCCTTGGCAACCGATCCCAAAAGATAAACCACGGAGGTGGGAGATGGCATCGCCCCACGCATGAGCAAAGTGCGCTTGTAGCAGCGATTGAGACGTTCCACCCAGTTGGTCGAATAAATCATTCGGCGCACATTTTTCGGGAAACCTCAGATAGGTGAAATAGGCCGCATTGCGTTCTCTGTCCAATCGGGCAAGGCTCGGGTATTTCTAGCCCCAACGCCGCGCAAAGCTACGCAGATTCTCATAAGCAGCAAGGGGGGGCATGTCGGTATGCTCCATGGGAAAGAGCGCCTTGAGTTCCTCTCCGACCTCGGCTTTGTCTTTGGTGGAAACGGTGTTCAAAACCTTCCGTTTGAAATGCACGACGCAGAGTTGGTGCAGCGCCGTGAGAAAAAGCCGAGCACACCGTATTTTTCGATACCGTTCAAAGCATTGGAGACGATCAAATCGATTTGTTCCACGCCGCGCTCCTTGAGCGCTTCGAGCTCCATTTCCCAAGTAATTGCCCCTTCTGTGGGGTGATTTACCACCGTGAGCACCTCGCGACTGCCGTCGGGCAACAGTCCCAACATCGTGTAGTAGGCCTCCTTCGAGACGCTCCCGTCGCGACGCGTGCAGCAGAACGTGGCATCGATGTAGACGGCCAAATAATGAGAAGAAAGTCGGCGCGCAAGCCACTCTTGGATCTCCTCGTAACAAGCCCCGGAGAGCCGACTCACCTGCTGTTTGCTGTAGTGGTGACCGTAGATGCGGCGACCCACCTCGGCGATGTCTTCACAGGAAAGTCCACGCGCATACAACTCATGAAAAAGTAGTGCACGCTCGCTTTCCTGAGCAACCAAGATACCGAGTATGATCGGTTGAAAAGCACCCGAGTGAGTACGGGGGATGCGAAGTTGAAAACTGCAACCGTGACCACGCCAACGGACGGAAACCGTTACCCTGTTCACCTTTATGCTCCTCTAAGAAGAGGGCGCGCTCCTGCTTGGAAAACTATCCAAAAGTATGCGCATCAACTCATTAAAACCTGCCTCACTCGAGGCCATTTCGGAAATAATTTCCGATCTTTGTTCAGATGTAAGCTTCATTGTTCTTGATTTGATTTTTTATTTCACCGCAAATATAAGAACTTTGGAGCTTACACACGTTTTGGGGACAGTATCGAGAGAAAAACTACTAAATACTCATTTCAGCCCTCTCTGGAGTAAAAATCCTTGGCCAAAAAGGACTATAAGACATCTCTTTCCGTTACCTTTGTAATAAAATAGATTTATGGCAAAAGAAGCAATCTACATTGACGATCAGATATGCCTTCTAAGGCAACGAGGAATGATAATAAACAATGAAGATAAGGCTAAGGAGGTCTTATCGGATGTTGGTTATTATCGTTTAGGCTTTTACTGGTTTCCTTTTGAGCGTTCATACCCATGTAAAGTTCGTAGGACGCATGAGTTTCGGGAGGGACTAACTTTGATGACATCGTCAGGCTGTACTACTTTGACTTCAATCTTAGAGGCATACTAACGAATTATCTAAATCGAATAGAGATTCACCTTAGGACATTTCTGACTTATCATGTCTCAAACTACTATAAGACTTCTCCAACGTGGTTTGTTGCCCCTTCTATTGTTACAGCTAACTATATACAAAGCTTTGACCAAGAAGTATACACTAGTCGATTTAAGCGGATACCAGTCATAAAGCAACATCATCAAACCCATATCAACGATAAGTATGCTCCAGCTTGGAAGACTTTAGAGTTTATGACTTTGGGAAGTATCATACATCTCTTTAGTGCTCTCAGGAATCAGCTAGTTAGGAGAAGAATTGGGGAGCATTTTGGGATAAGGCAACTTGTTGTATTTGAAAGCTACCTGTGTCTAATAAATACGATAAGGAATTACTGTGCTCATGGCAATGTTCTATATGATATTGCTCTGCCAGTGTCTATAAGACGTGGTCCCGCAGGTAAGATGGAGGAAGCAAATTATCAGAACCTCTATGGTGCGATAAAAGTCATTTATTATATGATAGGTATTGTGTCACAGAATAGGCAGGCTGATTTGAAAAGAGAATTATCTCAACTATTTGATAAGTATAATGCATTTCAAGAAGTCCAGAAGACGATTGTAAAGGCAACTGGGATAAAAAATATCGGAGAAATGCTTGGGTAATTCAAGTATATGTTTTACCTTTGCAATCAGTTAGAAGTGCCGGTAAAGACTTTTGTCGCTTTGCTAGCACTATAAAAAGTGATAATGGGGCTGTACACTTCGTCGGTACAGTCCCACTCTTTTTGTATATAATCCACAATACACTATCTCATCTTCGGTCTACTGAACACTACTTTGCTCATGATATCTTGTTTCTCTTCCTTTGTGGAGTGGAAGTTTGAGCGTAGGTGGAAGCAGACTTGAAAGTCTTTGAAGCATCCAATGGAGAACCTGCGGTATTCCCCTTTTCGATGCTCTGGTGCTGTTCGCTCTGCTCCTGCGTATTCCTTGTCTGTTGCCCTTCTTTCGCTACATTCTCTTCCGAGGGAGGATTGAGCGTTAGCGCAATCTTTCGATCAAGTTCTGCTACTTGGGCTTTGATGCTGCGCAGCTCATCCTCCTTGTTCCAAACTCCGGTGGAGATGGCTTTGTACACGTCAATGTCTTTTGTAGCCTTGGCAAGTTCCTTTTCGTGAGTGGCAATGACTTTCGGTATGCGCTCGAGTGCAGAGAGGAAGTTCTGACAAGCTAGTTTGGGGTCACTGGCTAGTTTGCCGTTGTTGTGCGTATAGAGAATACTACCCTCTCCTTTGACAAAGAATCGATTGACAGAGCTTTGAAAAAGGTCTTTCATCGAACTCTCTGTTTTGACCAAGATGTCAAAACCATAAATCGTACCAATCTTGTGATGCTCTCCTTCCGTGCGAGCCTTTTCGGCTATTTCCTGCAAGCGCGCAGCCACTGTCTTCATGTCGCTACTGTCCGAAACACCATTGATGTCTACTTTATTGACCGCATTACCTTCGCCATCACGCACCACCCGTTTCTCAAATTGTGCGAGGTCATTTTTGGGCTTCTGCCACACGTGAGGAATGGAAATCTACAGAATGTTGAAGTTCACAAAGTTTTCCCGAAGCCGAATCACGCTCTTTCATGAAGTTTTTGCGCTCTGATTCCAAAGCGGTAATCTTCTTGTCGAGCTTTGCCTTTTCCAGAAGGTCGGTATTGCCCGAAAGTACAGCTACGTATTCGGAAAAATTCATTCCGCTGTCTTCATCCATCGAGCCTTCGTCAATGGTTCTTGCGCCAAGGGTGTTACTCTTGAGCTGATTGATAAAAAGTTGCTTGTTGTGTAAGAGATTGAATTTGTAGCTGTCCAACGACCGCTCCACGGCATAGATGATTACATCTACCTTATTATCTGCAAACTCCTTGGCAATGAGGTTTCCCTTGCGCACAGCTCGTCCGTTGCGTTGCTCAAGGTCTGAAGGTCGCCATGGAGTATCCAAATGGTGGATGGCTACGGCACGTTGTTGCGCATTTACTCCAGTGCCGAGCATAGAAGTTGAACCAAAGATGATACGTATGTCTCCACGATTCATAGCATCTACCATCGCTTTCTTGGCTCTCTCATTCTTGCATTCTTGGATAAATCGAATTTCGTGGGCTGGAATGTTGTAGTCTTCTACTAGTTTGCGCTTGATTTCTGAATACACGTTCCATTCTCCTGCCTTATACGTTCCCAAATCTGAGAAGACAAACTGCGTTCCTTTCTGCTCATTGTATTTTTGGTAGTAGTCATTGAGCATCTTAGCGCAATGTGAAGCCTTGTTATCAATGTGGTCACTGTACTTATCCTCACTTATCATACGCAAGTCTAAGCTCATCTTGCGCGCATAGTCCGTGGCGATAAGCATCTTTGCCTTTTCTTCTTTTTGACTCAAGGGTTCTCTATCCAAAAGTGTTGCATCGCCACTCTTGGCAAACTCCATCAGCTTGTCGATAAAAACTTCTTGCTCGGGTGTCGGTGGTATGTTGTGTAAGATTTCATTCTTTTCGGGTCTGTCGATACCGATGTCCTTGGCAGTACGGAAATCACATATCTCCGCATAAAAGTAATGGGGGTGAATGTAATCGACTGATTACTAATAAAAAGCAGAATATATAATCTGATAAGGTGAACGACTAAGAAACGAGCGAGTTTCTTTCCCTTTCTTTATTCTGCAAAGTCTCAAAGAACTCTCTGTTTGATGTTGCAAAGATAGCGATATAATTCATATAAGCAAAGTATTTACGTTGTTTTTTCAATGAAAATCAACCTTAGACATTTCTAATTCTATAAAAATCGCCATTTTAAGGTATTGCATATATCTATGAACAATGGTAATTTTGCAAAATGATAATCAAAAGAATTCTTTTAATCTTCATCATTCTACTTCTGCTGTTTCCCACTGCTAATGCTACTATTTTGAATTTAGTTGTGGGTGATACTATATACCCTACTCGAAAAACATGTTTCTTCATTACATAAAACGATAGAACTCGATGAAGTTCAAGTTATTGGACAGCGGAAATTGTTTTCCATAAGAAAAAGACACCACGTTTATCAATACTGATTGCCTTCGAGTAAGGAAAGGTGCTAACTTGGAAGACTTAATCAGGAATATTCCGGGCATGGAATACGACAAGGCGAACAGGCAACTATCATTCAAAGGAAAGCCATTGAACGGCGTAAACATCAATGGCGAGACCTTTATGGGCAACGACATTATCGCAGCGTTGGAGAATATGCCAACCGATGCAGTGGAACTACTGAAACTGTATGACATGCTCAGCGCATTGGAGAAAAATGACGGGAGTAGATGATGGTGCCGACAATTATGTGCTGGACATCAAGACCAAATCTACCTACAATGGCAGCCTGACAGGAACACTAACGGCTGAACACGGCAATCGCGACAGACGCAGGGGATGAGGTACAGGGCAATCTATTCAATGCCGATGGCGAAAACACCTCGCTGACTTTGCGCTCTGACAATCTTAGTAATATGAACATTGGGGAAACAATTTCCAAAAACATATTGTCGGGCAATATCGTGAAGAAATTTGGTAAGAAAAATTACGCTCAATGCAAGCCTCTCACTCAATGCCTTCCACAATGGAAGCGAGAATCATGACTATGATGAGCAATATCTTTCATCGGGAACAAAATATCGGGAATCAATGCTGCTTTCCTTGAGCAAGAATCACAGTAATGCCGCAAACATAAATCTGCAGTATAACATAGACAAAAAGACTTTGCTGAATATAAGTGCAAATGGAAACTTCGGACGGTCAGACAACCTGACTGACAACACAACATACCTATATGAGCGCAATACGGCTGCGGACACGCTGACCTCGGGAACGCTGCGAAATAACACAAAAAGCAATGGAAAGAATTACCATGTATCTGCCGACCTCACACGGCGGATTGGCAAGGCTGGGGCATCATTTACCGTGAAGGCGACACTTGGCGGTAACTCGAATGAAACTAATAATACCAGCCTTTCACTGACGAAATTCCACCACCTGCGCAACGCTGTGGGCGGAGATTCACTACTGTTGCGCAATCTTTGCCAACAACTGCCCACCCTGCGCAACGAAAGCAGAATATCATTGCAATATACCCATCCTTTTGGCAAACAGTTGAAATTGCAGACAGGGTACGGACTGCATCACGAAGAGGATAGAAACACAAGCAACACTTACGACTATACTATACCGAATAGACCATACATAGATAGCCTAAGTTATGAGAACACACTATCTATATGTGGGCAGGAACTCACCCTGAGAATGGATTATAAGGGTAAGCAATGGAAGATAAACAGTGGCATTGATGTAGACCACCCGACTTTGAACTACGAAGGATGAAATTTTTCAGGGACAACTTCCAGCATTTCCAAAAAACAGTTTAACCATTGACTTGGAGACAAACAAACAATTTGAGCATTAAGGTTTAAACCGAATTTTTTTCCGAAATTGACCTGACCTGACTTTTTCCTGAAAAATCGACTTTAAAGCTGTTTTTTTACAGATAAATCAGGTTTCTCTAACAGACAGGAAATAAATGCTAAGTATTTGGCTTTAAACTTAAAATCAAAAAAATAAGTGTTTTCTTTTAATGTTTAACAGGGCTGATTTGACAGTTGGCGGTGGCAAGAAACTTTCAGGACCTACCTCATAGACAAGTTTCAAATCAAAAAAAGTATGATAGAAAACGGTATATGGATTGTAAAGCTTCCTCGAAAATAACTTTTGTGTAGGTTCTAATTGAAGGATAATGGAACCTCCCAGAAAATTTCCAAGACTCTCAAACATCAGGATTTTGAAAATATCGGAAGTAATGCCATAAGGAATATTTGACACCACTTTGAAAGGAAATTTCGGAACTGCAAAAATTCCTAAAAATCACAACCGACAACTTGAACATTTCGGGCATCAGAAAATAATTTTCGTAAATGTTCAACCAAAGCTGTGTCGTTTTCAATAGCAACAACATTGTTGGCGATTTTTAATAAATGAACAGTAAGAAACCCCTTGCCTGCCCCAATATCTAAAACCGTATCCTGATTACTTATATTTGCTTGTCTTATTGCATCTTTTATTAGCACTTTATCAATAGTAAAGTGCTGACCCGTAAAACGAACGGGCAATTTCTTTTTTGTCATTAGCCTTGATTCCGCAACACTATTATAAATTAAACTTTTTAAGTACCTGAGCAACAAAAAGTTGCTCAGGATTTCGCCATGTCAGAATTTTCACTTATCTTAGTGTTGCAAAAAAAACAAGAGAATCCGACGATAGACATGGCGAAGATACAAATTAAATCTGAGAGACTCACTCCTTTTGGGGGATTATTTTCAATCATGGAGCAATTTGATTCCACATTATCATCTGTAATCGACTCAACCCTCGGTCTAAGGTGTAGATCGTTCGGTTATCAGTACAGCGAAATCATCCGTTCTCTCATGAGTATCTACTTCTGTGGCGGTTCATGTATTGAGGATGTCACTACTCATTTGATGAAACACCTCTCACTTCATCCGACACTTCGCACTTGTAGCTCTGATACTATCCTCAGGGCGATAAAGGAGTTGACGCAAGAAAACATTTCATACACATCAGATATGGGCAAGACCTACGATTTCAATACGGCTGACACTCTCAATACTTTATTGCTCAATTGTATATTTGCATCTGGCCAACTGAAAGAGGGTGAGATGTATGATGTTGATTTCGACCATCAGTTCATAGAGACAGAGAAGTATGATGCAAAGCCTACATACAAGAAGTTCCTTGGTTATCGCCCTGGCGTGGCGGTTATTGGCGATTTGATAGTCGGTATAGAGAATAGCGATGGTAACACAAATGTTCGTTTCCATCAGAAGGACACGCTGAAGAGGTTCTTTGAGAGATTTGAACAGAATGGGCTCATTATCAATCGCTTCAGAGCTGATTGTGGATCATGTTCCGAGGAAATCGTGGAGGAAATAGAAAAACACTGCAAGTCCTTCTATATCCGTGCTAACCGCTGCAGTTCGTTCTACAATGACACCTTTGCTCTCAAAGGCTGGAAAACTGAGGAAATCAATGGCATTGAGTTTGAATTGAACTCTATCCTTGTTGAGAAGTGGAAAGGTAAGGCATATCGACTTGTAATTCAAAGACAGAAACGGATGGATGGTGTGCAGGATTTTTGGGAAGGAGAATACACATACCGTTGTATCCTGACTAACGACTATGATTCTTCCGTAAGAGAAATTGTCGAGTTCTATAACCTTCGTGGAGAAAAGGAACGTATCTTCGATGATATGAACAATGGTTTCGGGTGGGACAGATTGCCCAAATCCTTCATGGCAGAGAACACAGTGTTCCTTCTTCTTACAGCACTTATCCGTAACTTTTACAAGGCCATTATTCAAAGACTTGACGTAAAGAAGTTCGGACTCAATGCAACAAGTCGCATAAAAGCGTTTGTCTTCAGGTTTATCTCTGTACCAGCCAAGTGGATCAGGACATCAAGGCGGTATGTGCTGAATATCTATACCTGTAATTATGCTTACGCAGATGTTTCCAGACTGATTTTGGATAGTGCCTACAACTTATGGGAATAATATTGTGTATTGCCTCAAGTCACATTGTGGGGTAAGGGGATATTGTAGGCAGAAGTGGGTGCTTCAAGTTCAAATTATCTGCAAATTCAGTAATGAGAGGACGTGTAAACGCAATAAGGACGTTCAAGGGCTTAGTTGCGGATTTGAGGATTAGTAACTTCTTACAGGTGAATACTTCTTGAGTTCAACTTATAAATGCAACTTTTTGGGTGCGGATAATAAGCAATAAAAACATTTATTTTTCAGAGAGGAAAGAGAGACAATGTCCCCCTTTCTCTCACTCTGAATGGATAAAGTTTGCTATCTTTGCTTTAATTGTCCGTCCAAAGAAAAAAAAGTTGCAGATGAGCAAACATATAACCGAGGAACAAAGGTATGCAATTTTCTATGATGTTGCAAATACCGATGAGCAAAAAAGCAATAGCGGAAGCTATCGGAGTAGATAAAAGCACTGTTTACAGGGAGATAAAGCGCAATTGCGACGCCCGAAGTGGTAGCTATAGCATGGAGCTTGCCCAGCGAAAAAGCAGACAGGCGCAAGCAGCAAAAAAACATCGCAAGGAAGTGCTTACACCGGCAATGAGAAAAACGGATAATAAAGCTGTTGAAGAAAAGGATTCAGCCCGGAGCAGATTGTCGGCAGGAGCCGCTTGGAGGGAATTGCGATGGTATCTCACGAAACGATATATCGCTGGATTTGGGAGGATAAGCGGCGGGGTGGCAAACTGCACAAATATCTTCGCAGACAAGGTCGCAGGTATGCCAAACGTGGTTCTAAAAAAATGCAGGGCGAGGATTTATCCCAGGCAGGGTGGATATTGATGAGCGTCCCGAGATAGTGGAACTGAAGGAGAGATTTGGTGATTTAGAGATAGATACAATTATTGGTAAGAACCACAAAGGTGCCATTCTTACCATTAACGACAGAGCAACAAGCAGGGTCTGGATACGCAAGTTGTCGGGAAAAAGAAGCCATCCCGGTAGCTAAGATTGCAGTATGGGCACTGCGGAAAGTGAAAAAAACTTAATACACACAATTACGGCTGACAATGGAAAGGAGTTTGCAAAGCACGAGGAAATTGCGCAAAAAAATTGGAAATAAAATTCTATTTTTTTGCAAACCATACCACTCATGGGAACGTGGTGCCAATGAAAACACCAACGGGCTTATCAGGCAGTATATCCCAAAGGGTAAGGACTTTAGTGAAGTAACCAACAAACAGATTAAGTGGATTGAAAAATAAACTCAATAATCGACCTCGTAAAAGACTTGGATACCTCACGCCAAACGAAAAAAATTTAAACAAATTATTAATCAGAATTCTGTTGCATTTGCAAGTTGAATTCAGCTTATAATAAGAAAGGAGATGAAGAATTTACTTCCCAACAGGACATTTTATTCCTAAAGTGTTTGATGTTGATGGCATGCGAGTTTTTTTATTTATTGGAAACTTCCACATCCTGTGGAAAAAGCTCTATCCATATGTTGATTACAAAAATACGGAAAAATTTCAAAAAGATACGTTAGTTATAGGGGATTATACAGACTTTGTGTTTGTTAATGGTCATGGTAATGCCCCAAATCAGGGAATTGTCAAAAATAAAAAAATAATAAATGTGGGGTAATACTCCAAATCAGGGAGTTATTGAAATAATTATCTGATTATCAATGTACTTTCCAAAAAGATAAAGTATTAGGGCAGAGTGGAAAAAAATCGTTGAAACTGGTCCTATGTAATCGTTCAAAGTGACCCTTTTGTATCATCCAAAGAGGGATTGGACATTCGCGGTACGATACGAGTATGGGTGTTATGATTTATCAGCATTCATTCTTCTCTACTCCCAAAGGATTTTGTCAGTTGTACTGCTTGCTGTTGTAGTCTGATGAGAATTTGGGAATAGGGTTTCGAGTTTGCCGAGCAGTTGTTGAGCAGTGGCAACAGAATGATAAGTATTGAGGACTTTCACGACTTCGTTGTACAGAACTCCTATCTTATGAGCCAAGGCAACGATTTCTGAGAGTTTCTCCAAGTAAGGTTCTTTTGCAGGGTCTTGGGTGATGACCTTAAAAGATTCACCAAGAAGCCTTGCTCGGACAAAGTCGCTCTTTGTCTTTGCTCCCGACTTGCGATAGAGTCTGATAAGTTTCTGCTGGTCTTCGGAATTAGGTATTCTGATGTGCCATCTGTCCCATCGTGGGCAGGTGGCACATCTGCCATCTAGCTTCTTTTTGTTTTTGCTTCTTCATTGCTTTCTAATCACGACTTTGGAGTGATTTAATCCCCTTTCGGGGCAAGGGTCTTTGTGGTACAAATGGCAATTTGTGGTACAAAGACACACCTGCTGATGTAGAAAATGGGATTATAAGCCCCTGCTGTGTTACTGCATTCATTGAATACAGTAACTCGGCGTAAAGCTTGCATTCGAGGAATGCAGTAATTCAGAGTTTCCTCCATCTTTCCACATCTTCCTTGTATTGGTCGAGGTGTTCCCGCAGTACCTGTTCGACATATCCCGAAACGCTCGCTCCATGCTCACCGATTCTCCGCACCACGAAGTCTAACTTTCGTTGGGTTTCCTCTGATACATACACGGCTTTGCGGTGGCTGTTGCGAAAAGGGCTGGAGATATTTCCCCTGAAACTCGGATAATTGCTTTCTGTCCTTTGTTTTTTTCCCATTCTTTGATGAAATTCTTCGGTAGAAGTAGCCCTTTCTGTTGGCGACAACGCTGTTTCTTGATAGGACGGTTGAGAAAAAAATCCTTGTTACTCTCCTTGTCATTTTGTTCCTCAACTTTATCAACAGGCTCAAACCTTCTCTTTTCCTCTTCATAATCGAAGGGCTGGTCAAAATCGGGTAACTCTTCGGGCTTGCGGAGCTTAACGCCATAATTTCCCATATCTCTAATGGCTTGTTCCAAGCGTTGTTTCCTTTTTTCATCTATTCTTGCCATAATTTCTTGGGTATCGGGTTATAGTGTTTTTCAAGCATGGCTTGTATGTCACTCTGCTTGTAGAGTATCTTCCCTCCGATTTTGTAGAAAGGAAGCGTTCCTGAGTTTCTGTACTCTTGGAGCGTGCGTGTGCTGAGCCGTAATTGGCTGCAAACCTCCTCACCCGAAAGGTAAACCTCACCATTCAGCATCGGACGGGCGGTAGAGCAATACCGCTCCAACTTCTTCAAAGTGCCTTCCATCAGTTGTGAAAACAACTGCATCTGAGGGTCTTCCCGCGTAATGATTTCATTCTCTGCCATAATTCATTCATTCTTTGATTTCAATCCTTGACTGCATTCAGCATTTCACAGATGTCGGTCTGTTTGTAATAACACTTATGTCCAATCATGGAGAAAGGGATTTTGCCCGTATCTCGGTATGATTGTAGGGTACGCTTGCTGATGCCTAAACGCTTGCACACGGCTTCGTTGTCGAGCCATTGCTCGGTCTTGGGAGGATTACCGATGAGTTTTTCCACACGATGGATAAAGTCTGCAAATTCGGAGCGATGTCGCTCCCACGCTTTGCGGTCGATGATAATGAGTTTCATTGCCTTAATTTTGTTTTGATTACTTTATTGTTACTCAGCAAACAAACTGTTATGCAGTCCATTGCCGTACTTCTCGGGTGCAAAAGTAACCCCTCGGAAGCACCACTGCAAGAAATGAGGATAAGCAGGGAAATAGAGAGAAAGCAATAGAAAAACAAAGGAAATCCGTCTGTGTTATTGCGGTAATGAGATGAGGTGCCGGCTCGTTCCTTTTTATTATCTTGTTGTTTTATCGATAATTCGATAGTTCGACAAATCGAGATGTCGAAGTGTCGATAGATAGTTTTATCGATAGATTATTTTGACGATATATAGTTTTGACAACAGATAGTCATGACAACAAATTGTACAAACAATAGATTGTCCGTATTATCGTCAGTCCTATCTGTTGTTAGTTGTTACGCCTTGCGTCCAAAGAGCCTGAGTATGCCGTATTCTTGTCGTGCCTATACTCTCTACGGCAGCCCAGCCCTGCAAGGTTGGGAGAGATGAATACGACCGCATGGATATAGAAAATGGCAATACCACCTTGAAACAGAGAAAATCCTGCGGTGGAGATTCTTCTCTCCATCCGCAGGACTCGACCTTGTCAGGGCAGACAGGCTGCCGTTGTACCTTTGCACGATAAGAAACGGCATCAGGAACTTTGCGTGCGCCGCCTTTTGCCTACAACGCCTTCAGGCTTGCTTCCTCCGTCAGTCTGACCGTTGGCAGATTGTTGCTCTCGATGAGCAGCACTATCGTGCCTGTCAGTTCGGTGTAAAGACGGCCGTATTGCTCGTCAGAAGCCAATGTGTCCGTCAAACCGAACTTGTCGAATGTGGCTTGAACAGCCTTGTTCGACAACAGTATAGGTACGAGTTTCTCTGGGAGCGGTGCAGGAAGTTCCCTTTCAAACTCGTTTTTCCAACACGGATATAAGCGTATCGTACTTGGAAAAGTGCAAGCCTTGATACAATGCCTCGCTTGCCATGCTCTCCGCTTCAATGTGTGTAAAAGCCTTGTGCTACAGCATCGCAGTAAACTGTGAGAGCCATATCTGCCCGTGCAGTGATAAACTCCGTATCTTGCAACTTTTTCGGGGTGATGCTCACTCATGTAACTTCTTAACTTCAATCGGAAAGTAGGAAAGTTCCTGTTTTGTTCTTCTGTTTCATTGTTTTTCTTGTTAAAAAGTTGGACTTCTTTTTTTGAATCATTCATTACGGCTGTTACATCCCAATTATGGGACTTGACTTTTTCGGTGTTCTTGACGGACACAGCCGTAAGGCTTTACGCAGTACCCTTGTATGCTCACTACCCATCAGGGGTTGCATTTCCTTGGCAATCTTGCTCTTGGTCACCCGTGCATAAATCTCGGTCGTGGAGATGAAGCGATGCCCCAGCATCTTGCTCACCGTCTCTATCGGAAGTCCGTTCTCCAGACAGATGGTCGTGGCAAAGGTGTGCCGTGCGGTGTGCGAGGTCGCTTGAGTATGCGGTGGCAGTCCTGCCTTAATACATATCTCCTGAATAGTTCTATTGAAATTACTGTTGCTGGGAAACTCTCGAAAGAAAAAGCCCCTCCCTTCGTCCGTGGCTCACAATGGCGAGTATTTTCTCGGCAACGGGCAGCAACAGGGACAATACTTCTGTTCTGTGTCTTTGTTCGACAGAGCGATATGTACCTACGCCCATCCCCGAATGTATAAACATCGTCCATTCGGAGTTTCTTTAAGTCTGAGAATGCCAGCCCCGTGAAACATCCCAAGAGGAAAATAAGTCTGCAATGGTTATCTGTCGAGCGGTGCGGACGGTAAGCCAAGAGTTTTTGCAGGTCGTCCGCCGTAAGTGCATTGCGCTCGTAGGTAGGCGTTTCTATGTCTATGAGTTCAAAAGGGTCTTCACGAACGTATCGCTCCTGCAATGCCTTGCGAATGACCTGATGCAAGTGGCGTAGGCGGTTGCCGACACTGCTTTCCTTGTTTCCCAAGTCCCGAAGCATAAAAAGGCGATAGTCCTCAAAGCAAAGTCTTGTCCACCTCTGTGGGCATACAGTCTGCCCTGTCCCTTACTTGCAGGAAATGAACAAAACTCTTGTAGCTGTCCTTAAAAGCCCTGACAGTTGCCTTGCTTAATGTTCTGCCCTGCAATTCCTCCTTGTATTCACAAACGGATTGATATAGCTCCGTAAGTGTTGGCATGGGGCGACTTTGCTGCATATAACGCTCCTTGAGGTATTCCGCCGTGATATAGTTTTCTTCCCTTAATGTACGTTCATAGAGTGAATGCAAGCACTCTTCTATTGAGTTCAGTTGCAGATTGATGCCGCTTGAATTACCTGTTGTCGCCTTGATGCACCCTTTTCGGGCAAGCCACTCGTCGGGGGAAGTTTGCAACTGCGTGGAAAACGATGAGGACGTTCCATTACAGGTGATACGGCAACGGATTACGCATAGTCCGTCTTCATTGGTCTTGCTTCTATCTATGTAGAATAGTATGGCAAATGTACTTTTTCATTGTTCTGCGGTTTTAGTTGGTCAGTTGATAATGTGCGAGTTGTGGAAGTATTTTCTCTATGTCCAGAAAGACACGCTCGGGAGATGTCTCCGCATACACTTGCGTGGTTTTGATTTGACTGTGTCCGAGCATTTTGGAAACGCTCTCAATGGACACGCCCTCCGACAGTGTCATCTGAGATGCGAAGGTATGCCGTGCCATGTGATAGGTCAGCGTTTTCTGAATACCGCAAAGCCGTGCTATCTTTTTGAGGTGTATGTTTACCGTGTCGCATCCGGGTATGGGCAGCAGATACCCCTTGGGCGGTTCGTGTCGGAAAGCCCTCGTGTGAATGCCCCGATAACGCTCGATAATGGCAGCGGCTTCGGGAAGTAGGGGGATGTGGCACACGTTGCCCGTCTTTATTCTCGGCTTGCGTATCCAAGTCATTCCCGCTTCGTGAAAGACGTGCTGCTCCGTCAAGTGATACACGTCGGTATAGGAAAGTCCCGTCAGGCAGGAGAAAAGGAACATGTCCCTCGACACTTTTTCATAGCCTTGCAGTTCGTCTTCTCCCAAGGCTGCGATACGGCTTACCTCCTCCCTCGTGATGTAACGTGGAGTGCCCACTTCCCAACGAATGGAATGGTTGATGAAGGGATAGGTGTCAATGATATGCCGTTTATGCAGGTCTTTGAGCAAGGAAGCCAGCATGGAGAGATAACCAGCCGAGGTATTGAGCTTGAAGCCCTTTTTCTTTGGCGAAGTAGTCCTCCAAGTCTTTGATGAGGGCTGTGTCCACTTTCTGTACGGGAATATCCTCCACATGGTAGCGGTACCTGACGAAGTTTGCCAGATGCTTGCGGAAGAGCAACAGGCATTTTAGTCTGCGTTCGCTGCGGTCTATGCCCACACGCTCACGGAAGCGGTTGATATACTCGCCCGTATGATAAAGCAGTCCTTGCGACTCGCTGTTCAGCCGAACACCAATTCCCTTACTCGCTCTGCCGTGACGCGAGCATCGGATTTTCCCGAAAGAGACTCATAAACCTTGTGAATACTCACCTGAAGGCGGTCAAGTTCCTTGTTTACCGATACGGCTTCGGCACTCTTGCCCAGCAGTCGGTTCTTGCGACTGTCCCACAAACGAGGAGTACACGAGCATTTGCAACTAAATTGTACCATAGAGCTTCCTGCGCTGATGCGTCCCATGATGGGACTTTTTTTCCGTTTTTGTCCTGCGTACCTCTCTTGAGGTAGAAAAAGCAGCTTGAATTTTTTTCTTTTTTTCCATTGTTTTTTACTTGCAAAATTACACTTCTTTGAGGAACTTTGAACGATGCAAAACACTGATAATGAAAGAGAAAGCACCGTTTTTGTTACCACTTTCAGCCGTCCTTTTCCTTTCATCGTTTGTCGAACGATTTGGTAACTGAACTCCCTCCTTTTTCGCTCCCTTTTCTGCCTGTTTTCCTCAGATGCAACCCGATGAAGAAAACAAGCAATATCCGCTGTATTTCAGTCAGATATGAGTTTTTATGCCATTTTTCTGCTTTCTACTCCCATACTTCCGCATAGAAACTCGCAAGCTCAGGGTACTTTAATGAAGGTACGGAAGCGTTCCTTCTGAATGATTTCGTTGGTGATGGAAAACTCGTAGTCTGTACTCTTCTTCGCAAAGACGGCTGCCCACGCATCAAAGCTGTTGATGCCTTGCTTCTCGAGAGCTTGTGGACGCAAGTATTTGAAGAGTAGATATAGCTCGGTCAAACTATTAGATATAGTAGTCCCTGAAAGGAAGGTTGCCCCCAAATCCTTACCTGAGCGTTCTTGAATGGTGCGAATGGCAAAGAGCATATTGAGTGCTCGTTGCGAACCATCTGGGTTCCCTAAGCCGGACACGCGGTCGTGTCGAGTATTGAACATGAGGTTTTTGAACTGGTGACTTTCGTCTACAAAGAGGTGGTCGATGCCCATCATCTTGAAGTCCACTGCATCATCCTTTCGTTCGGCGATACTGTCTTGTATCTCGTGCAGTTTCACCTCGAGTGTTTGTTTGCGTTTCTCCAAGCCTTTGAGCATGGCTTTGGAAATGTCCTTGCCTTCTCTGCGCAAAACCTCTAAATTCTCCTCTATGGAATCTTTTTCCTTTTGGAATATAGCTTCTTGCACCTCTAAAGCCTGCGGTATCATTCCGAATTGTTCGTGGGTCAGGATGATACAGTCCCAATCATTATTCTTGATGTCGGCAAAGATGCGCTGTCTATTTTGTTTGGTAAAATCATCTTTACCCGGATAGAGTATACGCGCATTGGGGTATGCCTTTCTAAAGGTATCGGCAATATCAAAGACATTGGCTTTGAGTCCCTATAATCATGGGCTTGTTGGCTATTCCTAATCGCTTCATTTCATAGGCTGCTGTACACATAATGAGGGTCTTTCCTGCTCCCACTTCATGGTCGCAGATGCCACCGCCATTGGTTTTGAGCATCCACACAGCATCTTTTTGACTCTTGTATAAGTCAGGGATGCCTAATCGTTTGAGATCTAAGTTGGGGAAGCTCTGATGTCCTCCGTCAAAGTTTGGACGAACAAAGCAATTAAAGAGTTCGTTGTAGCGATGAGCCAACTGTTCTTTGAAACTGTCAGGGACGTCTGCTAACCAATCCACAAATCCTTGTCTGATTTCCTCAATCTTGCTATTGGCTTGTTGGATTTTTCTCCATCACGCACTTTGATGGTGCGTTCTTCTCCGGTGATGGGGTCGATGACTTCCTTGCTTTTGCTGATGTCGGGAATGGTATTGTGCAAGGCGTGTTTGAGCAGATGCAAACCATCGTATTTGCGAAACTCTCCCTGCACGGCATATTTGTGCAAGATATTACCGTTCTTGTGGTCGCAACCGATGGTATACTCGTCCATGTTGGGATGATAGCCCACTCTTAGGTCTGTACCGAAAAACTCTGTGGCAAATTGTCCATAAACACCCGCGGGGATCCAACGTTCACCAAGGTTGAAGTCCAATTCTGCAAAGGGAATGGGAGTGGGTTTGGCGGCTATGAGGGCTGCCAAACTCTGTTGGGCTTCTTCGTGGTCGGGATAGTCTAAGAGCCAAGAACTGATGCGCTCTGCTTTTTCTACGACATTGCCTGAGATGAATTTGTCAGCTACTTCGTACCCTTCGATTTCTGGGTTATAATAGATGCGTCCCTCGAGAGCGGAGATGATATCGCTTTCTTCCATCTCGGGGAGTAGCGAAGACATATAACCGAGTTCGACACTGCCATATTTGTTGAGGGATGCACCAAGTGCTTCCAAAGGGTCGGAAGCAATGGTGAGTTCTGAGGTTGAAAAGGCTGTGGGATGGTCGAAGATGTCGGCTTTGGTGTACTTCCCTGTTCGGAACGCTCCAGAAATAGCATTTCGACTCCCGTGGCATCCATCTTGATGAGGTCGGTATTGGCTTTGTTGTTGAGTGCTCCCCAGCGTGCTACGAAGTTATCGTACAAGCGATTGAGTTTCTCACGCTCTTCTTTATCTTCTGCATGGTTGGTGGCTTCATACTCATAGAGACGGTGGTAGCACTCACGAATTTCCACATAAGCTTTCAGGCGTGTGATTTGCGTGAGGGGTAAATCCATCGGATGAAAGGTGGGTTGTCGCTTTGAGGTCGGAGAGATAGCCCACTTGTCCTTTCTGTACCACAATTGAGCCATCACGCAGATGACTATCGGGAGCAGAAAGAAAAGGTCGGGGATTGGCATCAAAGATTTGCTTCACCTCCGCTATGGGCTGTGGCTTTAGCGTGGTGTCTTCATTGACAAAGTCAAAAAGCGAAGGCTCGGAAGTTGTGCTTTGCGTGGCTTTCCCGGACTTAGCGGTTGTCTGTGGTTTTGTCTTTGACTTTGTTTGCGTCTTAGCGGTTGCCTTCTTGGGGGTATTGGCTTTTTAGTTCTGCACTGACGCGCTCTACTTCTTGTGTCCACAGCGTGTATTCCTCGGGAGCAAAGAGCAGATACTCCTGATCATTGTTGCTTTCTACAATGGGATGGTGGTCGTCATCGAAATAAACAGTTTGCCCATTCATCTCGCGTGGGGCTTCCACGTCAGGGCGTTTCTCTGCTTTCTCTTCATATTGATGGAATAAGGTCAATGTCGGTACACCTTCGGGAGCGGGTTCTTCGGATATGGATGTTTCTCGTATATTTGTAGGAACTTCTTCCTGCTCCTTTGTATCTTCCTTTATTTCCTCCGCAATAGCTTCTTCTATCTGTACTTTTTCCTTGGTGAATTGTCCTTGTACCAAATCTTCTAGTTCTTCTATTTCGTGGAGTTTGCAGGGCGTGAAATACAAATCGCGCTCTATACCCAAGCCGTGTACCTTCACTTCTTGTATTTCATCGAGCGACATATTTCCAAGTTCCCAACCATATCCCATCGTTACGGCTCCAAAGCCTATTCGGGTCTTGGGGTCGTATTCTAATAGGTAGGCGGTGTAAGCGCCCATCGGAAAGAAATAGCGTGCATACGCTGTTTTATCTCCAACCAGTTCTTTTTGTGTGGAATAGAGTTTGGGCAATTGCTTTTGAATGGCCTTGGGCATCAGGTTGTAGGCATCGTTCGCTTCCTTTTCTTCTTGTGGAGTTGATTGTTCCTTCTGTTCTTTCTGCCCTGACAATCCTGCGGTCACACCAAGTTTTCGCAGTTGCTTTTCGGCTTCGGCTTGGCGTTCTTCTTCACTCATCGCAACGCCTGTACGGTAGAGTTTGCGGTCAAATCGTTTTTCTATATCGTGTGAGAGTTGCTCACGCAAACTGTCAGCCATTTCTTGAATTTCGCCCTCAAATTGATACTCCCACGTGGGTTTGCCATAAGGGTCTGTTCCCATTACTCGAGTAGTGGCAATGGTGTGCGATTGGATGTCTTCCCAATTGCCTTCAAAGAGGGCACTGTGTGTGAATGCTATTGAGAGCCACCAAACATTGAAATCAGTAATAACGCATTATAGGATCCCGCCGATTCCGCCTTTTTTTCTTTGGGTTGCGTTCAATTAGATTTAACTTTGTGCAAATGCGTTCAACCAAAAACCGTGCGTAACTTTGCGCACACACTTGAAAAAAACAATATGGCAGTAAACTTCTATCTTGACAAGCGAACAGACAAACATGGGGATTGCCCCATACGGGTGAGCATCTCTATTTTTGGAGCGCGGTTTATCTCTTCAACGGGTTATAAGGTTGCACCGACGAAATGGGATCAAAACAAACAGCAAGTAAAAAAAGGTTCGACGGCCGGAGCGGGGGTAACGTACTCAACAATCAATGCTGCGCTGGCTAAACTATCGGAGCACTTCAGCGCATACGAGCATCAATGTATGTTGGACAAGATAAAGCCTACAAGTGCCGAAATAAGAAAAGAACTCTTGGAACACTTCGCGAGGAAAAAGGCGACGGGAGAAAAGCAAGCGCTCATCTTCGATTATTTCGAACTCTACTACTCTGAAGTACCAAGGCAAAATCAATGGAGCTTGAGCACGTGTAAATCGTTTCACAAAATGGTCAACTATATAGATGAGTTTGACCACAATTTGACGTTCGGGCGGCTGACCGAAAAGCGATTAAATGATTTTTGTGCTCTTTCTGCGAGAAACCATCACCTTTTGGGAACTGCAACGGTCTGTACAAACTTTTCTTCATCCCGTGTTGCAATGCCTTTTTCCGCTTTGTTTTTGCAGGACAATGAGGTCACTCCCTACCTCTGTGCCTGCATTTTCACTGAACATTCCTCCTGGCAGGCGAATCGCTGAGATGAGCTTACTATTTTCCATCAAATAACGGCGAAAGGCTTCATTGTGTGGAGCATCTAATAAACCTTGTGAGGTGATGAAAGCGAGCACCCCTCCTTCGCGAATACTGTCGAGTCCTTTGATGAAAAAAAGTAATTGTGTATGGTGCGTGTGGATTCTTTTTGATGACGTCTTGCCCTTTGTTGTAGGCTCTATCGTAGACCATAAAAATCACCAAAGGGGATGTTGCTGGCGATAAGGTCATACTTGTCGGCTTCTGCGCGTTCTTCTATACTTTCAAAGGAGGCTTGCTGCACAAAGATGGTGCTTTGCCCTAGGGGATGTAGACTTTGGGCTATGCGTGCGGTGAGCAAATCTTTTTCAAAGGCGTCCACCCGACCTACGTGTGGGGCGAGAGTTTCGGCAAATGCGCCCATCCCTAAGGAAGGATCTAGGCAAGTGCGAAAGGTTACGCCTGTTTTTCTCTAAGGAGTCGGCAATGGCATTGACGATGCGTGTGTCGGTATAAAAGGAGGTGAGGACGCTTGCCTTGATGCTTTCCCAATAGCGTTTAGCCATATCGGCACTGGGGGCTTCTCGATAGATGAGTTGTTTGAGTGTGCAAGTGGGTGCAAATAGGTCTTGTTCGGACTTTGACCAATAGCGGATGTCTTCGGGTTGATCGGTTCGGTTTAAGATGCACTTCAATCCGCCAAAACCTTGATAGGCACGCAGTACTTTTTGTTCTTCCTCTGTGGCGGCGCGTTGTTCTTTCTCCAAACGAAGGAGAAGACCTATGGCTGCTGTGTTGGCTGCTAAAACAGCTTTTTATTGTAAGACATAGTAAAGAAATGAGAGAATTGAATGGAGGATAAAGGATGTGGGAGGGGGCGCAGAAAATGTGGCTTGTTTTCAAGAAAACGTGGGAGATTTTCGGAAAAAGCTCGGACTTTTTTGATGAAATCTCCCACGTTTTTATGGCTTACTTCCTACCTTTGGGTTTAGATGTGGTGTTGTCAAATTCAAAAAGCGGTGGAACCATCGCCACGAAGCACGAGATGGGCATTGAATTTCTTGCCTGCTTTGTTCTGAAAAACCTTTGATGAGAGTTGTGCGCTTGGTCGTCAGGAGGTCTTTCGTCTGCGCTTCCAGTGAGGGTGACGCCGCATATCTCACGAAAGACGTGGAAATCGCAACCTTCATTCTTGCACTTCGCCACTTTGGGGAAGATGCCCACGGTGTCCTTACCGCACACTGGACAACGATAAGTGGGATATTGGGGCTGCGCTATTTGCAAAGCAAGGAGTTCACGACAGATTTCTGCGGTATAGTCCTTGATACGTGTAGAGAAATCCTCGGCAGATGCTTTGCCTGCTTCAATGGCAGAGAGGGCGAGTTCCCAATTCCCCGTCATTTCTGCATTGGCAATGCGTTGGTCTTTGACGATGCCATAAACGGATAAGCCTTTTTCCGTGGGGAGGAGTGTTTTCTTTTCTCTGCGGATAAAGTCACGAAGTAGGAGGGGTTCGATGATACTGGCGCGTGTGGCCGGTGTACCGATCCCACAAGCACTGATGGCTTTGCGAGTGTCGGTGTCTGCTATCTCTCGACCTGCGTTTTTCCATCGCAGAGAGCAACGTGGCTTCTGTAAACAAGGGCTTAGGCTTGGTCTTATGTTGCGTAATTGCTCCGTGGTCAAGAGGGAGGTTCTCACCTTCTTGAACATTGGGAAGCTCAGCGAGAAGTTCTTCCTTGGTTTCTTCGCTTTCATCGGATTGCGTTTTCTCTCCTTGGGAAGTATAGGCTTTCCATCCTTGCGACAAAATTTGTTTACCGTGCCAGACAAAGCAATGAGTGCCATCAGTTAGTTCTATCTGCATACGCTCTTCTTGGGCATTGGGGGCGAAGGCAGCCACAAAGCGCGCGCATATCATTTGATAGATGGCTGCTTCATCGGATGATAATGTCTGTGCATTTCCCTCACCTGTGGGCAAAAGGGCGTGGTGGTCAGTCACCTTGCTGTCGTCCACGGAGTGAGGATTGAGCGGACTTTTCAACTCTTTTCCTAGTGCACTCAAGAGCCGTGGCACTTCCTCAAAGACGTCTTGGCTAATGTAACGACTGCCCGTACGGGGATAGGTCGTTACTTTCTTTTCATATAGAGATTGTGCCAGAGAAAGGGTCTTGTCTGCGGAATATCCGAGTTGGCGATTGGCTTCTTTTTGAAGGGTTGTCAAATCATAGAGCAAAGGTGGGGGCATTGCTGCGACCTTGCGACTGACAGAGGTGGCTACCAAGGAGGACTGACGGCTTAGCGTAGCAAAAGCGGTCTGTGCTTCTCCTTCGGTAGCGAAATCCTCAGCACAAGTGGTCTGAAAAAGGACACCGTCTTTCTGTACAATGGCTTGTAATCGCCAAAAGGGGACGGACGAGAATCCTTGATGCTCCAAATACCTACGGCAGATCATGGCTAGTGTGGGAGTTTGCACACGACTAGTGAATAGGCTCCGCGTCGAGCAATGGACAATGCTCGACTGGCATTGATGCCGACCAACCAATCGGCTTCACTGCGTGCTTTGCCTGCCAGATAAAGGGCATCATACGCGCTTCCGGCTTTGAGCTGGGCGAGTCCCTCTCGGATGGCTTTATCGGTGAGGGACGAAATCCAGAGTCGCCGGAAGGGCTTTTGGCATCCTAGATAGCCATAGATATAGCGGAAGATGAGTTCTCCTTCTCGTCCGGCATCGGTGGCTACGATGATTTGGTCGCTTTTTTCAAAACAAGAACGGATGATTTTGAGTTGCTTGAGAGCGGTTGGGTCGGATATACACTCCTTTTCCTTGCGTATTTGTCGTACTGCCAACTGAAAAGGATTGGGACGGATGGGCTGGTCTTCGGCTTTATTGGCAGAAAAGCCATATGCTTCGGGCATGGCAAGGGCTATGAGGTGTCCCATTGCCCATGTAACGAGATAACTGTTGCCCTCCATATATCCGTCCTGCTTGCTGTTTGCCCCAACAATGCGGGCAATATCTCTAGCCACCGAGGGCTTCTCGGTGATAATACATATTCCCATTTTGTGATTCTATAGATAATTTGTAACTTTGCACTGACAATAATTCGCACTTTGTTGGGAATACATTCAGGCTTTGGTATAATCAGTCATATGCTGCCTCTGCTTATAAGTTTCACTGCAGATTATCTTACAATCTTTAGTTTTATAAGAAAGGAGAATCAGCCTATGGATTATATAATATTGGCTCTTGGGGTTGTGGCAGATAAAGACCTTTATACATTAAGATGATATATTCCTAAGACATAGTGATTAACCCCACTGCCGCTACATACGAAGACTCGCTTTTGCGAGTCTTTTGTTTTTACATCTTACGTCCACGAGACTTCTTCTGCTTGTTTTCGTCCGTTCGAAAAGCCAGGCGAGCTTCAGTGTAAACGGTGCTGTCGCCTAAGGGAACGGCGATGGGTAGGAGCTTACTCTTTTGTCACGAGAGCATTTTGTCCAGCTCCCTGCTTTGCTCCAGCTTCTCCCGAGAGAGTCCGAGGGTTTCGAGTAGCTTCCAATCAATCTGTTCGGGATTGATGGCAGTCGCGTTCTTCTGCTGAGGAAGAAAGTCCCCGAAGCGTACTTGAGCTGTCTCAAGTTGCTGTTTGTTCTCGGGTATATCTCGGTTTTGGAGTACTTCTTTTATTTTTACGCCTTACTCGACGTTACTCGCCAGCACCTTGTACAAGCCCAAGCGTTTCGGCTCGTTGAACTGCTTTGAGAAAGTTCGTCATAAAGTTCTTCAAGAGCCCATCTCTGTTGTTGAATTTGAGAAAGCTACTCTGTTGCGCTTTCTCCGCCAGGGGCTGTTTTTAAGATTCCCTTTCTCATCGATGTCGGAGACTACGGAGAGCTTGCCCACTTCCGCCTCGTTTGTGACCTCCGTGCGGTCTTCCAAGACCAGCACATAGTCGTCCATGTGATTGTTGTCCATAATACTATCAATTAGTTGATATTTAATACACTAAGAAGCAAAAATAAGGAATAAAACAACGAACCCAGCAGGGGAGGATAAGGAAGGAAGAGGAGGGAGATATGTGGGAAAGAGTTTTTTTGCAAAAAAACAACCTAATTATTTGGTCGAATGGGAAGCTTCTTTTATTTTTGTGGAAAATTGAAGACGATAAGATTCTCTTGGTATACGTATTTGCAGCCTGAAATGAAAGCTAGAGCGTTACTTTATAGTGACCGAATACACCTTCAATGGGCTTCCTTCTATTGAACTCTGATGTATAGACAAAAGTCTACAAACGAACAGAGGTGAGTCGTAAGGCTATTGATGCTCAAGAGAGCAAGTGAAATCAACTATAACCGTTTATGAGTTATGACAACATTGATTTCTTCTCATTTAGATTTAGGACAAAGAAGTATTCTACTTCAGTATGTAGATGCTGTCCGTCTCAATGCAACTTCTGTAGAGGCTGTAGGATTGGCATACGGCCTTGCAGGAATAAGCATTGCACTCATGGAAACAGCAACGTTAATAGGCGATAAGAAACTAGAAAACGAAGCAATATCTTTATTGCAATCTTGCTTGATCAATCACGATGTTGACCTCTCTTTTGAAAACGGTTGGGGTGGAATCCTCTATGCGACTCGCTATCTCATAAGAACCGGCTTATTAGAGATTGATTATGATGAAGTGTTGGGGAAACAAGAGGCACTTGTAGCTAAGCATATTCATGAGCTTAGTGCAGATACCCATAATTTCAAGTCCCATGTTGAAGCTTGCAGCTATGCTTTGTTATATACAGATCAGCATAACGCAAGTTACTCCCAATTACTCACAACCAATTTCGACAAACTCTTTGCGCATTACGCAGAAAGGTGGCACAAATGGTATGTAGAAGATAAAGATTTTATCGACGAATCAGAGCTGGCGCAATGGCATCAATTGGTTCACCTTGCGCAGCAATTTAATTATCGTGCCGATGCCACGCATCTTGCTTTCTATCAAAAATGCGTCAAAAACTACCGCATCAAAGAGAGCTCTCTTCATCACCTCCGCATCAATTGCCTTCGGGGTAAATTTATAGACCTTAAACGGCCCATTCACTACACCGAACGACACACTTCACTCTCCTCTCTCGAAAACCTCATCTCGCTTTATATTCTCTTACCTAGCTCTCGTGAGGAATTAGAGGCATTCCTTGTACCCTTAATTTTCGAGCATCCAGAAGAAAAAGCAGAACAGTTTATCCCCCTGCTCACGCAATGTCCTCTCTGCTGCCTTAAGAATGGCCTTTCTCGGCTTTTTGCTCTTCATCGTTTGGCTTTGTCTCCCCGAAGGACAGCATCGCAATGCACTCACTCATCTCTTAATATAAGTCTCATCAAGTGGGCTAGTCTAATTCCATTCGCCATGACCTCCGAAAATACTCTTTTGATTGTAGCTGAAATGGCTACTTCTGGTGCTACGACAGGAGTGAATCGCTACCTTTCGCAGTGGTTAGATGCGTTGGCCAATACGCAAACTCGCATTATATACCTGCGCTTTGAGAGTAACCGCTTTAATTATTTCGTGCATCGAGAGCAAAAACAGCATTATCTAGAAGTCACGATTCCGCTTCCGGAAGCGGTACCTACGCTTGTGGGGCGCCAAAGTCGCATGCAACAGTATATGGAAGTGATTTTCCCCTCTATTCAAGATTGCTTTGAAGAGGGCTGCATCTTGCATCTACACACGATTAATCTGATAGATTTAGCACTGCATGTGAAGAAAAGAATGGGGTGTCACGTCATCATGCATCTACATTGCATTCCCTGGAAGAATTTATACAACAGCAATCGTGAACGTTTCGCATTCTTGCAAAGAAAAGTAACGCAGCACCAAAAGGCACGGCTAAGAAAAGCTGAGTTCTACGTCATAAGCAACGAACAAGAAGCTTATGAACACGCTGATGAAATCATTTGTGTAACTCATTCTGGTCAGGCATTTCTAGAGCAACAAGGTATTGACAATCGTAAAATAAGTGTTATTTACAATGGCCTACCTGATAGTCCAACTCCAATAAGGCGCAGCTACCAATTATCTCCTCTTCCTAAGGTGCTATTTGTAGGTTCTGCCCATCAGAGTAAAGGACTTTCTTTCGTGATAAAAGCCATAGACCAACTGCAAAAATGTGGTTATCCAGTGGAGCTCATCATAGCAGGTAGGGTGCGCCCACAGCATAAGGCTCAGTGGCAAGAAGAGTTTCCTCATCTGCATCTAGATTTCAAAGGAAATCTTCCGTATGAAGAGCTTTGTGTGCTGTATCGTGAAGCCGACATCGGCGTAATAGCTTCTTTACAAGAACAATGTAGCTATGCTGCAATCGAAATGATGATGCACGCGCTCCCAATAGTTTCTACTGCAGTAGATGGGCTAGGCGAAATGTTCACACATGAGCAAGACGCGCTGCTAACCGACGTTGACGTGAATGAAAATGGAATGCTTACGTTTGATGTGAACCAGCTCACGACTCATCTCATCCGTTTGCTCCATGATAGGAATTTGCGACAACGCATCGGCCTTGCTGCACGACAACGTTATCTGCAACAATTCTCCATGGCGGCAATGTATCGTCAGACGCTTCAAGTCTATCACCAAATTCTAAAATCATGCCCAGAGTAAGTGTCACTATGACAGCCTATAATGCAGAGAAATATATAACAGATGCTTTGCAAAAGTGTATTAATGCAATCATTCGACGATTTTGAATTCATTATCGTTGATGATGGTTCTTCAGATGCAACATGGCAGATACTCAATGATTGCTCTGACAACCGATTAATTATTCTACGAAATGAGCATGATTATATTGCTTCTCTCAACTGTGCAATGCACATGACTCGTGGTGAATATATTGTGCGCATGGATGCAGACGACATGATGCATCCCGACCGCCTTTCGATGCAAGTCTCTTTGATGGAGCAAAATCCTGAATTGGATATTTGCACCACATGGATGGAAGGTTTTGATTTGCATGGCATGCACTACGTTGCACCTAGTGCGAACGGCAAACTGGAGCAGCCTCTGCTTCACTTATTGCGCAAGAACGACCTCTATCACCCCACGGCCATGATACGAAGTTCTTTTTGGAAGAAGCACCATTTGCACTACGATGCAGATTATCTCTATGCTGAAGACTACAAATTATGGAGCGAATGCGCTAAACTTGGGGCGACGTTCTTTGTCATCCCCCAGTGTTTGCACTACTACCGAGTCAGTGCTCAGCAAGTGTCGCACACACAAGCAACGGCTCAAAGCAGAAGTATCGCATCGCATACAGCAGGGAAATTGTGGAACATATCACCAAACAGTCCGCTCAGGGACAGCCTATAAGAGAATTGCATGAAACACTTTTGACTTTAGAAAAAGAACGATTGATTACACATAAAGAACTCATAATGCTATGTCGAAATCTTTGCAGTCGAATAATTTGACATTTACGATATAAGCGATTGAAATGGGGAATTTGTCTCTCATCAAATCGCTCATCCGCTCCGAGCGGTTCTCGGAAATTTATGTTGGACGGCTCTATTTATGCTAGTGCTATTATCCTAGGTTTGTTATGTAGCATATTACGTCCAACTTTCAAACCACACAACAATTATGGCACGAATCACAAAAGCTTCTTTGGAAGAGTTTGCCAAAGAGGTCGCAGTTCTCGAAGCTGCAGAAGCAACAATCCTCTCACGAAAAGAGATGGAACGCTACTCTGGCGGTCGCTATGGTGCTTACACCACGTTAGGCACTAGTCAGAGCGACCACGAAGCCCATGCCCTCGCTGGACTTGAACACGATTTGCTCTCCACGGAAGTGGGGTTCGAGTCTGAACATGTTTTTCCTATACGACAACTGTCGTATGGAGGGTTTGGAAACTCTTTAGAACCTTCTGGTTGTTCTCTTGATGGCTCAGGATTTCTTTGCGATGATCCCTATTTTACAGGGAATGGTTCGGGCTATGAGCTAGGCGAAGTGGTGGTTAGAGGGAAAAAGAAAAAAAGAAAAATGATGAATCTAGTCCTGTTAGCATTATTGGTGGTGGGGGAGGATTCATTGGGACAGATGCTCCATTCAATCCCAAAGAAGAAAAAGAAGGAGGAAGAAAAAGAATGGCAAAAAAAGCAGACAGAGGAAGATGACTCCTACTCTTCAAAACCTTCTAAGTACGACACCTTGTTTGACAAGAGCTTTCACTCTCAGCTTCGCTTTCAGATAGAAAGCATCTTGGATAATTGCACTACTTTAAGAGAAACATTAGCATGGGAGTCCAGAGTTCTAAGGCTTCATTTCCAAGCTGCGAAACTCGGACGTGGCAGTATTGCTCAAACAGAGTGGACACTCAGGGGATAGAAATGTCTACATTATAATAAATGAAGACGTATTAGACGCGCAAGGCTTTAACTTTTAGCGAAGTGGGCAACAACAATAATATCTATTACGAATATCATGGCGATGTATATGAGCGACTTGTTGGCACGTTAATGCACGAAGCTCTTCATGTAATGCATTATAGGCAAATACAACACGCATTGAATTTCACAGGCGGAAACAAGTCTAGGGCTTATGAATACTTGAAGGAACACGGATACACCCAGGAATTTCTTAAGATATTCTTTGAGGGTGCTGGCGATAGGCAGATATTCCATTTCAACCCCGACCGCGAACATGTTTATATTATGAAATATGACCATGAGGCAATCAGTGAGGCAATCAGAGAATATCAGATGTTTCTAAAACCCCAATAAATTATGACTAAGTCTCTTGCACTTCATAAGCTTCGTACCACCTTTCTTGGACTTGGCTTATTGCTTTCTTTCTTCTGTTGCTTATCTTTCAGCTTAAAAGATTCGTCTGGAGCAGATAAACTTGCTAAGCTTTACCAATTGCCATGGGGAACTCACATTAAATACCTTGATTTATCAGGACAAAATCTCACAGAAGTTCCGATACTCTCCATGTACGATATAGAATCGCTCAACCTTTCGCACAATAACATTAGGAATATCAATATGCGAAATCTTCCAATCGCTTTGAAAAAGCTCAATGTGTCGTATAATCATTTGGCCGACACAATTGTATGGAATGAACTCTATGCTCCAGACATTCGGGTGCTTAATTTCGCACACAACAGAATAACAGCATTCATTCCTTTGTTTCGGAATATGGACCTGCTCGATCTATCTTACAACGATTTGGTACATTACATAGAGCATAATATGCCCTTGAAGTGCGAAAAGTCTCGTATTCTTGTAGCAAATATCAGTTACAATCCTCGTCTGTCACCAATCGTACTTAGTGTCTACTCTTGGATGCCTCCTCATACGCTACGTATTATAAAAAAAGGTACGCCAGCTGAGCACAAAAGACTTGATTACAATCAGCGCCGCGGGGAAGAAATAGGTTTGAAATATAATCTATATAACCATCTAGACTACTTCCAATGAATATCTTGTTTATCTTCTTGTTTGTGCTATTCTTAGACTTCAATGGTAGCCAGACGCCAGTCAAAGGACTCAAAGCTCTCTACGCATTTCCTGCAGGAAGTCATATCGGGTATTGCGATCTTAGCCATCAACAGCTTAAGACTATGCCTAATCTATCCATGTATCATATAGATACGCTGGATATTTCATACAATGAGATACGAAGTTTGGACAATGCTCTTCTGTTTCCTCAAGACTTGGTATTTCTTAATATCAGTCACAACAACATGGAGTTTGTTATGGCAAACAAGCCCCAATCATCTACTGATTTAGGGACTAGACGCTTTGTAGGCTTCTATCCAGAGCTATTTCCAAAGTTAGAGCAATTAGATGTTGCTTATAATCGTGTGGAGCGTCTAGTGCTTCCTCCGAGCATTCGTCATGTTAATGCAGAGCATTGTGAATTGCTGTCGATTCGTCTTTGTCTCCCTTACGACCAGCAGCACAAAATCACTTATCTCAACCTCAACGACAATCCAGAATTATATGGTGTTGTGAACTTTGACGTGAACCCAATAGACACATTGCTCACCAGCAATTGTGCAAATGGACATCCCTTAATTAAGGCTCTTGAAGAATAAGCTTAACTCATCCGCTCCGAGCGGTTCTCGGAAATTTATGTTGGACGGCTCTATTTATGCTAGTGCTATTATCCTAGGTTTGTTATGTAGCATATTACGTCCAACTTTCAAACCACACAACAATTATGGCACGAATCACAAAAGCTTCTTTGGAAGAGTTTGCCAAAGAGGTCGCAGTTCTCGAAGCTGCAGAAGCAACAATCCTCTCACGAAAAGAGATGGAACGCTACTCTGGCGGTCTCTATGGGGCTTACACCTCATTGGGCACTAGCCAGAGCGACCACGAAGCCCATGCCCTCGCTGGGCTAGAACACGATTTGCTCTCCACGGAAGTGGGGATGACAAAAGAAGAACGAGGGGGATTATATACCCTATCATCTGAAAGACCAAGTCCATCTGAGAACCTTGGCATCAGTGCTTGTTCGTACGAACCACCATCTGGTTATTTTGATGAGTCTGGCGTTTTTCATCCAACTCCTAACCCAGGCGAAAATCCTGATACTCCAGGATTCGTGGATGATGGGACCTTTACTCTAGACCCTTCTGGTGGATATGGAGATTATGATTCTAGGTTCAACGATCCTTCTCTAACAGATACAAGTAGACATCCTAATGAATATACTGTAGGGGGAAGAATTCAAAGTCGCAATGTAACCTTAAGAACTTTGGGAGCCCCAGTCGTTGGTGGTTTAAACTATGGATTTGTCTTCCAAGGATGGTGCGAGACAAGCGGTCGTTTGCTTAATATCTCTGGGGTAGCCAAAATGGTAAATCCTAAGCAAAGATATAATGGAGATTGGACTCAATTTATCTTGATCAAGAGTGAGAAGGGAGAAGATATTATACATTTAAGACCTTATCCAGAAGGTAGTATTGTTGCTTATGGTGATGTGGATCTAGGCCATGCTGTAGTTGACTTGGCCAAGTACAAAGGGCAAAACATTAGCATAGAACTACATGTGGTATTCCATACTAATACTCCCAAAGGACATGTTATGAGTGGAATTAACGAGACAATCATTGAGGGTAGAGTTAGTGCTCCAAAACCATCGAAAAAGTAGCTATTACCTACTCCTTTTCAAAAGACGTTTTCTCCGACATGACATAGTCCAAACATTTTCACGATTTAGACTTGCTCGTTTGTTTCAAGGAAACGTTTCACTAAAACACTTCATTTACGATGAAACATTTAATCACTCTTCTGTTGGCTGTGCTTTGTATGAGCATGGTAAGCATGCATGATTTGCAAAAAGACAATCGAGAAGAAGCAAAGCGACTTGTGCAAAGCACACAGATCATGACATTCAATGGCAAGACGGATTCACTGATTCTGATTCTTGATCATGCCATACAGCTAGACTCTTCTCTTTGGGAAGCCTATTCTAGAAAAGTCTTCCTCCTCGATGTTGCTGGTCGACAATCGGAAGCTCTCCACATGCTAGAACAGCTTGAACGCGATGGACGTTTCGCTAACCAATCTTGCCTTTTGTGTCATCTGGGCGACCACTACTATTGTGCTAATGATACTCCACGTGGCAAAGAGAAATTCAGACAAGCGCTAAGCATAGACGAGGCTCGCTTTGCTGAACACCCTTGCGATTCTCTCATAACATGGCTAGCTTATGGCTATCGTCGCCTCTATGATGGTAAAATCGCTTGGAAGAAATGTATGGCTCTCTTCAAGAAGTCGCCCATCACGAGTCGGAAAGCACGTAAAGAGGCTATCCAAGAAGTGCGTACTTGGGCTAACATCTGGGAGGATCAGATTGGTGCTTGTCTTGACCCTTATAAATTCGGCCAATTTGTGGACAAGCAGAAAAAAGAACACTTACAGAGAACTAAGGTAAAAACAAAGCATAAGATTGGCTCTAAACGTCACTAACCTTCTCCCCCACCATCTCCTTGGTGGGTTGGTGGGGGAACTTCTTTTAATCTATCATCTCGCCACAATGAAAAATAGCATTTCTTTCAGCCCTTAACCCTACGGACATACACGCTTGGTCGGGGACACTCTATCATATGTTTCATGCTTTGCAAGAAAACCATGAAGTGGAGTGGATTGGTGGGGAAGTTTTCCAAGAAAAGATGCAGCTGCATGGCATGCAAAACCCTCGGTCAAGGTTTCTGCCCGAACTGCATGTTGAGTATTGGGCTGTGATGTTAGAAGATTTCTTCTGTCATCACCATTATGATGTGATTGTTGCCCGAGATTATTACTTTATCGCCTATCTGAAAAACGTACATCCCCATCGTCTATGTCGGGGACACGACATTAGATTTGATGAAAGATTATTTGCACTTGCCCAAACATTTTGCAGCGTTGGCCGACAAACTGGAATGCGCAGCCATCGCCAATGCTAGCAAGGTGGTCTATAAGCTCTGAATGGGCAGCAAAGAATGCTAGTAGAACATTATGGTGCAGATGAAGAAAAAGATTCACGTTGTAGAGTTTGGGGCAAATATCACGACGAAGCAAGGCGAAGTTGTTTTGCCCAAATATCAAGCGATATGCCAACTACTTTTTTTGTGGCTAAGGCGTGGAAGCTTAAAGGAGGTGACAAGGTGCTAGCCGCTTATCGCGCATTAAGGCAAAGAGACTTTCCCTGTCACCTCACCCTCATCGGTATTCATCCTGAAACGTTGCCAGAAGATGTCACGACAATAGGACTTTTGGATAAGGCAAAGCCCTCAGATGTTGCATTGCTCAAAGAGGCCTATCAAAAGGCTAATTTCTTCTTCATGCCCTCTACATTTGACTGCTTTGGGATTGTCTATGCTGAAGGAGCGAGCTTTGGTGTTCCTTCATTGGCAACACGAGTCGGAGGCGTGAGCCAGGTGGTGCGAGAAGATGTGAATGGACTGCTTTTCGAAGCTGATAGCTCTGCAGAAGAAATGGCAGATCGCATCATTGCACTCTATAATGACCGCCAAAGATACGAACGATTGTGCCAATCTGCCTTGCAAGATGCCCAGACAAGGCTCAATTGGAAGGTATGGGGAGAAAAGCTGGAGGCTATCCTTTGCTCTGTTGTTGCCACCAACTGCAATAATATTCTCCCTGAGATTCGTGTAGCTCTACCAACATTCATAATCAACTGCAAGAAACGCGAAGAACGTAAAGCACACATCATCAAAGAATTTGAAGGGCGTAACGAGTTTAATGTTCACATCATTGAAGCGTGCGAGCATCCTAATGGAGCAATAGGACTGTGGCAAAGCATTTGCAAGATAGTCCAATATGCAAAGCAGGAACATCTCGACAAGCTTCTCATATGCGAAGACGACCACTGTTTTACTCCGCACTACAATAAAGAATACCTCTTTAGCAATATCCATCAAGCTCGAAGACAAGGGGCTTTGCTACTCAATGGAGGCATCGGAGGTTTTGGAACTGGGGTCCGCGTTTCTGCTCACCGATATTGGATCGACTGGTTTTGGAGCACACAGTTTATCGTTATCTTTGCCCCCTTGTTCGATGTCATCCTTGCCTATGATTTTAAGGAAACAGATACAGCAGACGGAGTGCTTTCGAAGATTGTAAGAACAAAGATGGCACTCTATCCATTCATATCTGTGCAGAAATCATTTGGCTATTCTGATGTATCAGAAAGCAACGACTCTCACCCCGAGCGTGTAGAAGCATATTTTGAAAAATCAAGTAAGAGACTCGGCTATTTGCATACTGTGTCTCAACACTTCTTGCAAAAAATATAAGGCATAAGCTAGGTCATCCTCTAGCTCATCCGTTCCGAGCGGTTCTCGGAATTTCATGCTGGATTTCTAATTAGTGCTAGTGCATTATCCTAGGCTTGTCACATAGCACTGAAGCATATCCAACTTAACTTTCAAAACCATACAACTATTATGGCACGAATCACAAAAGCCTCTTTGGCAGAGTTTGCCAAAGAGGTCGCAGCCCTCGAAGCTGCTGAAGCAACAATTCTCTCAACTGAAGAGATGGATCGCTACTCTGGTGGTCGCTATGGGGCTTACACCTCATTGGGCACTAGCCAGAGCAACCACGAAGCCCATGCCCTCGCTGGGCTAGAACACGATTTGCTCTCAACTGCAATAGAGACGCAAGAGAAAATCGGAGGGTTACCGAGCAGCTATTACCCACCTCATCAAGCTGCTGGAGTTATGCGTAAACCCTATGATGATGTGCGTCCTTTTGATCCATCAAATGAAGACCTAATCGATGTCAATGAGTTTGAATTTGAATGGAACACAGGCATTTGGAGTGGTGGAAATGTCGAAGGTAAGGGCTTTATCCCATCCATCAAAGACGAAGCCAGTGGAGGCTTCTTAGACGATGAGGTAGGAGGAAGTGGTGGCTTTTTAGGCTATGGTCATAACACCAATCGTGGTAATGAAAAAAAACTTAAACCCATACCTTTCCCAGATAATATATTGTCTCAACTCAACGATACAGAGCGTGAGACTATTAAAAGGAATGGACTCATGCTAATAGTAGATCCTGACTATATATATGGGGGGTCTTATCAAAACAAAGTGATAAGGATAAAGAATCTTGATGATATCGACAGCTTGCACCACGAACTCGTCCATGCAGTGCAATATGAATATGGCATGGCCGGTCCCGACAATCGGGGTAATATGGAATACCAAGCTAGGGTTGTTGCAGACCTTTTGAATATTCAGAGGAATAATGGATATGGCATAGGAGGGATAGGCGAATTTATATATGATGACACTAAATCGGGAGAATATTTTCGCTGGATTCATGAGTGCTTTGGCGAAAAAAGCAAATTAGACTTTGGAAAATTCCAAGCTCGTGCCACGTACTATTTTGAATACTACAAATCCAACCCTACGCTCAATGATATGCAATTGGGCAAAGTCAATCCCAATTACAACTGGAATTGGGAACTCGTACTTCGTTCAATGGGCGTAAACTTCTAATAACATACATCTATGATACTTCGACTGTTGTTTTGCTGCATCTGCACTCTTAGTTGGTGCAACTCGATTTTTGCTGATGACACACTCCACATTGTGAAGTTTGACTCTGAAACTTATTACACCATAGAACGATTTGAAGGAGGAGCCTTTTTCTCAGAACTTCATCTACTTGCCTACTAGCTTTGCACGTGCTTTCAGCGATGCGGCAGCCATAAAGGCAGATACCTCGCGCAAGCAACCCAAAGAACCTGACGACCCTTTCTTGGAATTTGGCTGCTACAACATGGACGGCTACTTTAATCGTTATTTTCAAGACATTCAAAATCTTCCTACAAAATTCTTCGATGGCCTTGCTGCATTGCTTCCCCAAGAATACGTGTCAAAAATGATGGTGTATATAAGTCTAAACCGAGACGGCATTCTCTTAAGGGCATCCATACTCATGCCTGCAGGTGCCCAGCAACTATCTAAGCAATATTTGACTGAAATCAATCGTTACCTCCTAAATTTCTACTTTCCCAGAATGAAGGAAGGTTACCACAAAGTCCCAAGGTTGCTTCCTATTCGTATGCTTTTTCAGAGACCTCATCGAGACGAGTAATCTTAAGTAGGCTATTCTATCGTCTCCCGCCATCTCCTTAGTGAGTTGGCGAGGGATGTTTGTAAACTCTACAGACGAATAGGCGGACTTTAGCGATATAAGCGATTTGATAGAGGATTATTCATCTCAAATCGCTCATCCGCTCCGAGCGGTTTCGGAAATTCATGCTGGATTTCTAATTAGTGCTAGTGCATTATCCTAGGCTTGTCACATAGCACTGAAGCATATCCAACTTAACTTTCAAAACCATACAACTATTATGGCACGAATCACAAAAGCCTCTTTGGCAGAGTTTGCCAAAGAGGTCGCAGCCCTCGAAGCTGCTGAAGCAACAATTCTCTCAACTGAAGAGATGGATCGCTACTCTGGTGGTCGCTATGGGGCTTACACCTCATTGGGCACTAGCCAGAGCGACCATGAAGCCCATGCCCTCGCTGGGCTAGAACACGATTTGCTCTCCACGGAAGTGGGGATGGTAAAAGAAGAACGAGGGGGATTATACAATCTATCATCTGAAAGACCAAGTCCATTAGAAAACCTTGGTATCAGAGCTTGTTCGTATGAACCTTCAGGCGGATATGTTGGTTCTGGTGCAGACTGGCCACCTAGTAGGTTCAGGACCAAGGCACCAATCTGGCTACTTTGGTGAAGAAGAAGATACTTTTGGAAATGAAGAGTATGCTAATGGCGGAAGTGGATATCACGATGGCGGAGATAGCCACAAAAAGAAATTTGAGTTCCAAATAAAGTATGAAAAGAAGAGTGATTCCAAAGTTCTTTCTGGTAAAACAGGCCGTATGCTAGCCCAAGTGTATGAAAACATAGGTGAGCATGACATCACGATTTCTAGAACTGCTGCTTCACCGCACGAACAGGCTGTGGTCATGTACCATAACATCAAGCGGGAAGGCGTAAAGAGTCAACTAGGTGTTTATGCCAATGCAGGTGACGCTGTAATTAGACGCTATGATTCTAGTCGATCTAAAGAAGAGAATATCAGGATGATGGAAGAAGAAATTGAAAAACAAGGACCTTCTAAGGTCTCTAAGCATTGTGCTGATCAAAGTAAATGCAATGTCTTTGACATTAAACAAAGTAGTGTTGCTGATATCTATAAGCTTAGGAAAGAACTTGAAGCAAAAGGATGTCGTGTTCTCATCGAGAATCATTCAATTCATGTAGAATACCCTCAATAAGACGTTTATGAAAAAAAGTTACTTATTCTCCTTTTTCTCTTGGACCTTGCACGCTGTATATGCTCAAACAGAAGGCCTCGTTCCTATTAAACACGTGTCCTCCATCTATGAAGAGCAGATCTCATATCCATCGGGAAGAGAGGATCGTTGCTATCTTATCTTTTGGAAAGATTCGCTAGGCGTGCATGGATGTTTAAATGCCACAACAGATGAGTTTTATGTAGCTAGAGAGGGGTACCTTCCTGGTTATGAGATTCGTCCTTTGCAAAACATCATTGTAAAACAGGATTCTTTGTCTTTTACAGTCGAAGCGGGGGTAGAATTTGACAACCCAGTTCCATTATATTGCAAGGAGGAGGCTATAGCGCAGCGCATGGGCATCCCCTTTGGATACAAAAAAAGGTGCAAAAACCCGATGTGATTACTCATAAATACAAAGGGAAGATTGAAGCCAACCGTTTGGTAATAGATGATGGGGAACCTTTTACGATTCCTAGGAAACGTGTTTTCATTCGCTGTAACTAATCTCATGTACCCCATCATTTCCGTGTGAGGTGATGGGGTACTTTTAAGGTGTATAAGCAGCAATAAAATACAAATAACGCTCTAAAATAGCATATCATGCAAGACCGCAGCGAAGAAGTACAAGACATCATTGATCGAATGCCCACAGGATGGTGCTGGTGGGTATTTGGGATTGTCACAATCCTTATCATAACTATGTTCACCTTAAGTATTGTTATTCATTATCCAGAAACAGTGGATGGCGAAGTCTCCATCACAGCTACAACGGCGCCAGTGCGTTTGGTTGCTTCAGCAACCGGGCGACTTCATCCTTTGCTCCAGCCTGGAGCTAACGTTAGACAAGGGGAAGTGCTAGCCTATGTGGAAGGTGGGGTGAATTATCAAGATTACCTCGTGCTTAAACAGTATTTGCAAAATGAAGACTCTATCAATGCTGTACTCCCTTCGTCCTTAGCTTTGGGCGAACTGACTAATGCTTACAACGCCTATGTCGTCTCTCTCGAACATTGGTTGCGTCTTAGTCATAGCCAACGTTATGCCACCGTGCGCAAGAGCTTGAAAGCACAGATAGAAGCAGACCAACGTGTGGCTAGACAATTGGCACTAAGTAAGAACTATCGTGAAAAAGGTCTGTGAGAATTTGTCGCATGAGATGTCGCGCGACACGATGCTCAGTCGTGACAAACTCGTTTCTCTAAGTGAGATGGAAGTCAATGCCAACAATTACTATGCACAAGTGGATGCAGCCATCAATGTGCAAGCCAATCGATTCACCAAACAAGCGGAGATTCGACGCACGCAGACAGAAATTGCGCGTAATTTGCAAGAGGAAGAAGAAATCATAGAAGAGGCCTACTCCGACATGCAAGCCAAGCGTAGTGTACTTATGGGAGAACTTCGCTTGTGGGAAGAAAAAAATATTTGCTCATTGCTCCCATGTCGGGTAAATTAGATTATCTGGGATTTTGGCATAATAATTCTATGGTTGCAGCTGGCACAGAAATACTATCTATCCTTCCCCCACAAAACCAAGTGATAGGTGAGGCTCACATCTCATCATCGGGTGCAGGCAAGGTGAAAATTGGGCAAGAGGTGAATGTAAAGTTGCGCGATTTCCCCTACGATGAATATGGACTCATCAAAGGAAGAGTCATCTCTATGTCTAAACTCACGAATAAAAATTCAGACGGAGAATCATGTAGTAGAGTCTTATTTGGTGCAGATCAAATTTCCCAGAGGACTAGTGACTAATTTTTGATAAGCATCTCCCCCTCAACTTTGAAAGTAAGGGAACGGCAGAGATTATTACGCAACCCAAACGTCTCATCCAACGACTATTTGATAATCTCAAAGCCAAAACAGAAAAATGAGTTCCTTTTCTCAAGCCTCCATACGTCTCTAGTGAGCTACGCAACACTTCGCCTTAGCTCAAATCTTTCGCTCCGAGCGGTTCTCGGAAATTCATACCGGATTTCTAATTAGTGCTAGTGCATTATCCTAGGCTTGTCACATAGCACTGAAGCATATCCAACTTAACTTTCAAAACCATACAACTATTATGGCACGAATCACAAAAGCCTCTTTGGCAGAGTTTGCCAAAGAAGTCGCAGCTCTCGAAGCTGCTGAAGCAACAATTCTCTCACCAGAAGAGATGGAACGATACGCTGGCGGTCGCTATGGTGCTTACACCTCGTTAGGCACTAGCCAAAGCGAGCACGAAGCCCATGCCCTCGCAGGACTTGGAAATGACTTACTTTCCACGGAAGTGGGGAAAGGAGAATCCGAAGTTTTTTCGTCTTCCATCACCACTATGAATTTAGACAATAAAAATAACGAGCAGCACAATTCAGGAGCATTTGATCCTTTTCGCAGCCAAGACGGAAGTTCAGGATACTATTACGACTGCGTTTGGAGATGCGTGTCTTATATTCGCAATAAAGATGGTTCTGCAAGAGATGCAGCAAACATAGCCTATGAATTTTACTCTCTATATGAATTCCCAGATGCTGATCCTAGTGGATTCCTCGCAAGTTCAGGAGCCTCAACTGGAAGAAGTGAGTTTGAGGCATTTAAAGAACTAGATTTAAAAACCAAAGAATACGATCCCAATTCGGACAATCTCTCTATCGGTGTCATTTCAGATCGTAATGTCGAAAAAATATACGGACACTGTGTCAGAGGACTGGCTCACGCAGTTGTAATCCGCCCCAACGCTGATGGCTCAGCAGATTTTTATGACCCACAAACTGGCCGCAGCGGCACTCTCCCTAAAGGAACCTACTCAGATTGGCAATACTAAAAATCCATTCGCTATGAATATGTTGAAAACTGTATTCGCATTTTTCTTTGCTCTCTGTTTTATGATGGGAGCAAATAGCTATGCTCAAAAAACAGATAGTATCAATGCAGAAGCTAGCGAAAGAGTGCTCAATAGAAATGCAATCTACATACCACCAGCTTTGGAGCAGTATGCCGACACGACTCTTCTCCATCAGAGATTTAACGTAGAAAACAAAGGTAATTACCTCTACACCCCCTTTACAGAGGATAACGAACCTTCTATCCTCTTTAATTATGGGTTTCTACATCCACTTGGCGAAAGATTCTACAATTGCTTTATGGGAAAGGTGGATCGCATTCTCCGACCAAAAGCAGACAAAGGCTTCATCATCTTCACAAACTATCTTGTTGTTCTTGGTGATACCTATGCCTTTGACACAAGTAACAAAGATACGTCTAAGTTGGCTGATCTCAAATATCTTGATTTCAGACATATCAAAAGAGATTTTTCTTATGGGCATCCTTATCAAGGATTCACCGATTACGATCGTGTAGAACTCAGCAACTTTGTTCAATCGTATGGCAGACAAGCTGCATTAGAAACCGCCAATGCTTGGGTAATGGCTAGCTATCCTTTCAGTTTGCAATCTACGAAATTTGAAAATCTATATACACGAGGAAGAAAGCTCATCCTCACTGATGGTAAAACAACCCTTTACTTGTATTTTTTGATGATTGACTCAGTCGCACTCAACTTCGACACAGAGGTTCTTCCCTACATAAAAGGCATTTTTCGCTTTAACAGGGCTAGGTAAAGACTAAAAGCGACGACTTATGCCACGTTATAGTTTAATATCTAGTTATACATTCAAAATCTTAGTGCTACTTTTGTCCTTCGTGTCTGCATAGCAAAATACAATAAAAAAACACTTGGGGCAAGAACTTGTTTTTGCTACATCATGGGGTGTCTCGTAAAGAGATAAAATGCTAAACATTGAGATTGGGCTGAAGGGAGCGTACTAAAGTACATGACCGAGGCCAGATATCAAAAAAATAATGCAGTAGTTTTCTCTTTATGAAACACCCTCTATTTTCTCACTTTCAAATTGTTTATTCTACCTATATGAGCATCTTCCATTCATTTCCCATAGACTACCAAATGGATTCGCAAGATTGTGGCCCCGCTTGCCTTAAAATGATTGCGAAGCATTATGGTAAGTATTATTCTCTGCAACTGCTACGTGATAAGTGTGGTATCACAAAAGAGGGGTGACACTTACTAACCTTAGCACTGGAGCGGAAAGTATAGGATTGCACACCCTCTCTGTGAAGTAGTCGAATCAGCACTTTGTCAAGCAAAGTGCCCTTTCCTGCAATTATTCTTTGGAATGAAAATCATTATGTAGTCGTTTACCATGCGACCACGAAACATGTATTCGTAGCAGATCCAACAAAAGGACATGTAAAATACACTCATGCTGATTTCATGCGAGGATGGCTGTTAGAAGGTGAAGAGCAGGGAGTGCTGCTTGCTGTGGAACCTTCGGCTGATTTTGGAAAAAAGACTCCGCAGAAAAGAGGCAACATAGAGGAGATTTTCTGACGATTCTTAGATATTTTTCTCCCTATAAAGGCAATTTCTTGCTCGTCTTTGCTGTGATGCTTATTGTGACGCTCTTGCAAGGGATATTACCCTTCATTTCTAAAGCAGTCATCGATGTAGGTATAAAGACTTCAGATGTGAATTTCATCAATATGGTTTTACTTGGCAATATCACAATCCTTGTGACGGTGATGGTATTCAATGTGATTAGAGATTGGATTTTTGATGCATATCACCGCTCGTGTGAATATCGCGCTAATTTCTGATTACCTCATCAAGTTAATGAAGTTACCTGTCACATTCTTTGAGAATAAACTTCTGGGAGATATCCTGCAACGTGCTCACGATCATGAACGCATCCGTAGTTTTGTGATGAACAATTCACTCTCACTGATATTCTCTGCTTTCACCTTCGTTCTATTCTCCATCATCCTTCTTGTCTATAATGCTACCATCTTTTTCATTTTTTTCTTGGAGGTTCTGCTCTCTACGTAGTCTGGGTATTGCTGTTCTTGCAAGTTCGTAAAAGGCTAGATTGGCAGTATTTTGAACTACTCTCACGCGACCAAAGTTATTGGGTAGAGACCGTTTCTGCAATGCAGGACATTAAGATTTATAACTACGAAAGAACTCGCCGATGGAAGTGGGAGACGATTCAAGCTCGTCTCTATCATGTGAATAAGCGTGTGATGACGGTGACCAATTTGCAGAATCTAGGTGCGCAATTCATCGAGAACATCAAAAACATGGGGATTGTTTTCTTTTGTGCCACCGCAGTTATCCATGGCGAGATAACCTTCGGTGTCATGATTTCTACACAGTTTATTCTCGGCATGCTTAATGGCCCATTGGTGCAATTTATTAACTTCGTGGTCTCTGCACAATATGCCAAGATATCCTTTTTGCGAATGAATGAGATTAGACAACTGGATGATGAGGAAGAGTTGCTATCTATTGGTTCTACCAACATCTTACCCCAGGATCGTGACATCAGGCTTTGAGAATGTGCATTTCCAATACACGCCGAATGCTCCTCTCGTGTTGCAACACATCTACCTCTCAATCCCTCAAAACAAGGTTACAGCCATAGTTGGTGGAAGTGGTAGTGGAAAAATCTACATTGCTAAAAGCTCTTGGTGCGCTTGTATAATCCTACTTATGGTGAAATCACCATGGGAGGTATGAATACTCAAAGCATCAATTTGCGAGAATGGCGAAAGCTTTGTGGAGTAGTCATGCAAGATGGCAAGCTCTTCAGCGAGAGCATTCTCACCAATATTGTGATGGAAGATGAGCATATAGATTACGAACAGCTCCAACGTTGCTGTGAGATAGCCCAGATTGCAGATGAGATAAACGCTATGCCCAAAGGATTCGACACAATGGTAGGAGAAAATGGGCGTGGACTCAGTGGTGGGCAGAAGCAGCGTTTGCTCATAGCTCGCGCTCTTTACCGCAATCCTCAGATGCTATTCTTAGATGAAGCAACCAATGCGCTCGACACCGTCAATGAAGCTCGCATCACAGCAGCCCTTAGCGAGGCTTTCACCGACCGCACTGTTGTGGTCATTGCGCATCGACTCAGTACAATTCGCCATGCCGACCAAATCGTAGTAATGCACCAAGGGCAAATAGTAGAAATCGGCACACATGAAGAGCTGATGAAACATGGACGTTTCTATGCCGAATTGGTGGCTTCGCAAAGCAGAAAAACTACCACAATAACTTGTAGCACTAGACAAAAATTAATACAATAAAAATCTTTTCCTGATCGTGTTTTGCATCTTCCGCTTCCTACTCCTTAATCAATCCTTTGAGATTCGGGTCATTCTTGATACGCTCCATCTCGCTGGCGACAAGGGTTAGGATGTCCTGCTTCACACACTTGTAATTGGCTTCGATAGTCTCTTTGAGATTGTCGGAGCCATCTTCGTTTGTGAACTCCGCGATGATGGGAATGGGCTGATATGCCTTCATTTCGGCAGAGACTTTAAGCTGAGTCTACAACTATCTCAGCGTGGAAGATTTTCTGCTCGATACGCTCGTCGAAGTTGTCGGAGACGGCTCCAACAAACATACCTTGGGTGAGGTTGGAGATTTTGGAAGCAGGGATAAGACTATCAAGTTGCGTGGAGATGGAGGTAGACTTGTCGTTGCGGTTGATGGTCATGGACTGGCGTTGCTGGAGGACTTTTCCGAAGCGTTCGGAGAGGGTCTTGGCAGTTTCACCTACCACCCTGCCCCGAAAAAGACATTTCCAACGGTGTTTTGGATAACCTTACTCTCCTTGTCGCCATAGTCACGCGTGAGCTGCGAGAAATCTTGAAAGCCGAGGCATACCGCCACCTTATTGCTTCGAGCTGTGGCTATGAGGTTGTCAAGCCCACGAAAGTATATGGTGGGCAGCTCGTCAATAATCACCGATGATTTGAGTTGCTTCTTCTTATTGATGAGTTTTACGATGCGCGAATTGTAGAGTCCAAGTGCAGCCGAGTAGATGTTCTGTCGGTCGGGATTGTTGCCCACCACCAAGACCTTTGGCTCACGTGGATTATTGATGTCTAGAGAAAAGTCATCTCCCGTCATCACCCAATAGAGAGCAGGGCTTATCATGCGCGAGAGCGGTATCTTTGCCGAAGCAATCTGCCCCTGCAACTGGTCTTGCGCGCCACCCTCCCAAGCATCCATAAAGGGTGAAAGGTAGTTCGCCAACTCATCATAGGCTGTGAGTATGGGAAATATCTGCGCGTAGGGGCGATTGAGGAACTCAATGGCGTGTGGAAAGGTGCAATACTTGCCATTCTCGTAGATTTTGAGAAACCAAATGATGGCAGCGAGTAAGATGATAGGTGACTCCACAAAGAAATCTCCTTGTTTTTGAATCCACGAGCGGTTGAGGTTGAGCATAATCGTGTAAGCACTCTCGTAAGCATCCGAGATGTCCGTCATAAAACTAGGATTGATGGGATTACATCGGTGCGATTTGCGCGGGTCGTCAAAGTTGATGACGAAGAATTGGGGTTTTACTTCGTAGGCATCAAGGTGGTTGAGCAAGTGGTTATAGGCAATCTCTGAGAGGTCAGGAAATTTGTAGTCGTAGATGTACATCGCAAACCCTTTTTCTATTTGTTGCTTGATGTAGTTGTTCACAATGGCATAAGACTTACCCGAACCCGGTGTGCCAAGTACCATTGAAGCACGGAAGGGATTGACGATATTGATCCACCCTTTGTTCCATTTCTTTTTGTAGTAAAAGCGTGTCGGCAAGTTTACGGAGTATTCGTTTTGCATCAGCCGTGTTTCTTGCATAAAACTCTCGTTTTCCATATTGAAAACGTCATCCATCAGGTTGTTCTTAAGCAAACGACTCATCCACACTCCAGCCATCAGTAGGCAGATATAGCCTAGGGACAAAGAGAATATGTAGAGTGATGCTGCACCTACTGCAGAGATGGGTAAAACGAGCAGCCACCAATTGAGAAAGAAAAGCACAAAGCCCACGGCAAGGGCTGAGTAAATCATTCCCCACGTTATCTTTTCTTCCTTGACGCCCTTGGTGCCTAAGCAAGAAAGCCCAAGGAAAACTACGCAAAAGAGCTTTGTCCACAGGATGGAGGAGAACAAGCCAGTCGTGCGTTGAAAATTGAGTAGAATTTTGTCTATTATAGCCAGCGTGAAGTGCCACGAAGTGAACGCGCTCATGCAAAAACCAATAGCAGTTGATAAGGAGAAATAGTACGGATATGCCTCGCATAAAGTCCATAATCTTTCCCAATGCTCGTAAATCGTCTTCTTGTGCCATAGAGGTATGTGTTTGCTTGAATGGTGTTTGAATTCTATAATAATGCCTTTAGAACTAGTGCTTTCTTCTTCCCAAACGAACCTTACTCTGTCTGCGCAGTTTGCGTTGCTAAGCCGCTTCTTTCCAATCATCATTCCCTGCCGGGGCTGCTAAAGTATCTAAGGTGTCGTCTAAGAGTTCGTCAATGAGATTGTTGCTTTCTGAGTTGTCGTGAGAAACGTGGGACTTTTCAGGAAAAACATGGGAGCTTTTTTGAGAAATGTCCCTTGTTTTTTCTCTTCCTTCAGCACTTTTCCAAATGCTGTTGGGATAACATCTTTCATCCAAGAAAGGATTTTTGACCGGTGTCTTGCAGATATTGAGCAAAGACGTTGGCAGAATATCCCTTGCCCAAACGTGAACCATTGAGGGCTATCCCTTCTTTGTCGTCTATAAAGGTGATGCCATAGATGCGCCCTGCCTTATTCCTGCGAAGCACCACTCGCAAGCCTTGTTGGATAAGGCTTTTCTTCAAATCGGCTTCTGACGAGGGGGAAGTGCGCATTGCCATAAGTACGCGTTGCCTTACCTTGGGAATATCAGTTTTTAGCGCAGACTTTGAGCGTTTGATGTGGTTGGTGATAGCGGTATGTCCCAATCCTCGACCTAGTTCAGAGGCTGCAATGGGCATACTCTCTTTTTTACCCTCATCATCTGTGAGGAGGTAGACCAGTCCATCATAGCGTTTGCCCCGAACTTCTGTTTTTACCTCTTCAGCTGTGAGATGATAGTGTGTAAGTATGGCATTAAGTTCTCCCAAAGAAGCAAACTTGTAGTGTGCAAGTACGGCACGAAGCACTTTTTTTCTACCTTTGTTTTTCTATTCTCCACGGACTCATTGAGCGTTTCTTTTGTACTTGCTTTTTGAAGTACTTGCTCTTTTAGTCGGTGTACTGGGTATCAATCCGTATTTTTGTTCCAGAGCATCTGTGATACGCTTGCTTCTTCGCTTTTCAAACCCATCATTGATTTTCTCTCCTTGTTCATTTACGCGCAAGGCAACGATGTGAATGTGTTCTCGCTCGATGTCGTGATGCTTAAACACGATGTAGGGTTGTGAGCCGTAGCCGAGTGCCTGCATATATTCCTCGGCTAAGGTGGCTAGCCTCTCATCCGACAAGCGTTCATCCGGGTGAGGATTGAGGGAACAATGGAAGACGATCTTCTTAGTTCGGCAATGCGTAGGGATAAGTGCCTGCATATCTCGCAGTACTTCTTCCATCTTAAATTCCCCTTCAGCCGATTGATAGAGCCCTTTGGATAGAATGACTTCGGCATCTCCTTTTTTTCCACTTTCTTAAAGTTGTAGCCCTAGCGCACCACCGAGATTTTCCGTGGCAGAAATTTTTGGCAATCATCGTTTGCGGTAGTCAATGGTGAGGGCAATAACTTGTGATTGCAGCGCAAGGATTTGCGTGGAATAGTGCATCAATTTCTCGAGCATCACCTGTGCTGTCTTAACGGAATGATAGGTGTTGAGCGCGCGTACGGCTTGGTTATAGAGAATGCCAATCTTATGTAGCTGTGCCGTGAATTCCGACAGCTTTCGGTTGTATTCAACAGCTGTTTTATCCACGGAAATGACCTTAAATTCTTCACCAAACAAGCGAGCGCGCACAAAGTCAGACTTAGTTTTTGCGCCCGAACGCTGGAATAAATCAATGATTTTCTGTTGGTCTTTGGGATTAGGAAGGCGTACGTGCCAATTGTCCCACTCGAGGTTTATCGGAGTTTAAGCCCTCAGTGGAGGGATTGCTTTGCTGTTTCATGTGTTTCTTCTTTACTGACGACTTTGGAGTTCAGCGTTTCCTCGCACCGAGGCAAGGAGTTTTTGTGAGACAAACCGCGGTTTGTGTTACAAAGACACACCTTGCCGGTAAAAAGAGTTGATGCTGAGGAAGCATCCAGCCCTTAGTGGGCTGTTTCCTTCGGTCGTGTTAGAGGTTGTATTTGTTCGTCTGCAAAGTTACAGCCTAATCGCAAATCGTTCACTATGAGGAAAATGTCCGATAAATCCCGAAAGTTCCCTGCTTTCCTTAGCGCTTGAAAGTAGACTCAAAAGTGAGTTCTTTTGCAAGCCCAAAAGGTCGAGAATTACGCATTGACTTACCGACCAACTGACCGATAGACCTAAGTCAATCAGTCGATGGAGCAATAGTTCAGTAGGTCTGCAAGGAGTTCACGGAATAACTTCGTATCGACTCAAGTCTTGACCTTGGTGTTGAACTCAAAAACACAAGCAGCGATGCAAAAAGAAGAATCACGACCCTTATATGTCGGTTTTGCTTCCCAAAAGGGAGGAGTGGGCAAGAGTAGCCTTGCCGAAGTATTGGCAGGTGTGCTGTATTATGAGCGAGGACTACCGCTCTTGGTGGTGGATTGTGACCACACGCAAGAGTCCTTCTTTAAGCTCAGAGAGCGAGAAAGAGACTTAATCGAGTCCGATGCCAAACTTCAAGCCGAGATGCAAGCCTATTTCACCCAATTTGGCAAGCCCTCCTATCCCATCTTGCGCTCCCAACCCGAGGAAGCGTTGGCCCTAGTCAGTGAGTATCTCCCAAAGCAAGGAAGAGGAGAGCAACTAGTCATCTTTGATTTCCCAGGCCACGCCAGCACAGAAAGTCTGCTTCGCTTCTCGGTTGAGATGGATTTCATCCTCTCTCCCATAGAAGCCGACCCACAGTCGCTGGCTTCCCTCCTTTGCCTATGCCCGAACGATACGCGACTTGGGACTAGGCTTTGAAGATGCACTGAATTGAAGACTTCTTTCTCTTGTGGAACAAGATCAATCGCAGTGCAAGTACGGCCGTTCAAGATGCCTTTACCGCCTATGCCAAGGAGGAAGGACTGAGTGTCTTGGATAGTCAAATCTACCACTCCGTGAAAATCGCCCGAGAACTAGGGCAGGCAGGGAGTATCAAGACTTGCTTTCGCAGTACTTACCTCGCTCCATCTCCGATGTATCGCACTGCCTTGGGTATCGATGTGTGGGTGGATGAAGTCATTGAGAAGTTACACCTTGTAATCCCCCATTCAGATGAGTAGTATCAAGGAACAACGCACGAGACTCTTCCAAGAGAAGCTCCAAGAGCTTGGCGACATAGGCACAAAAAGAGCGAAGCGAAGACGCTGCTCCTTTCTATGATAAACCCACAACAATGGAGCAAGCGGTGAGGAAAACAGAGAAAGAAGAAAACTTCAAGGAAGAAGCATGTTCCCCTCTTCAATTTACCGATTACGAAGCTTGCTATCTCTGTCCGCAGAGTAGCAAGGGGCAAAATCGGGCTTCACCATCCGTACAGAAGTCTTGCATACTCTGCGTCACGTGCTGAGCGATTTACGTGCAGAAACCACGCTTTCGAGCTATATCGAGCGCATTCTAGTTGCACATCTCCGAGCGTATCAGGAACTCCTCAATAAAGAGATTGCCAAACGTAAGCGAGAACAAACGATACAACTATGATAACGCCCTACTATTGGACACGCTCCTTGTACTTTCCATTCTTTGGATGGTATTGGGTATAGCTTATACCTACGACAAATGGAGGAGCAGGAGGGTACAAGGGCAGAACGAAAGTCCAAAAATCAGAAGCATCTGCCAGTTCACCAAAGACACAAGAGAAGCATCATCTGGTGGGAAGGAGTAAAGGTTTTACTTCCCCAATTTTTCCCAGCTGTTCCCGAAGTTTTCTCATCTGAGAAATCAGCTGAAATAGCCCCTAACTTTGCTGCGCAAAATGCAGAAAGTGAGGACGAAAATGCCGAGTCTAATGAGTTTGAAGTAGACTATGCGCAGGAGGACATCGATGAAGAAGAGGTCCTTCGTGAGGAAATCTTATGGCAGGACAATCTAGTGCAGGATGTTTCTCCGACAAGTATCCTCACTCGTGATCTTTTTCGACTCTGTAAGTGGAGTAAGCAGGATGACAGCTTGGACGAAGAAGATGAAAGCGAAGTGAAAACCACGCTTCAGTCTCTACAAGGCACAGACCTGCTTGCCCAGTATATGGCAGAACTCACGAAGCAAACCGCAGCTCATCAGAAACTCCTACAAGTTCTTCGCAAGGCGGAAGCCGAAGAAGAACAAGAAGAGGAGACAGTATCACAGCTCTTCTCTTCTGCAAACTCAGCAGCCGAAGCCCATTCCCTCGACTATTATCTGTAAAACATCAACCATATTCATCATTTCATCTCATCGTATTATGAATAAGAAGAAACTTTTCCTCGTCCTGCTCGCTATGTTTGTCGCAACGGCAGGAGCTTATGCCCAAGGTAACGGCATGGCCGGTATCAACGCAGCCACTAAGATGGTGACTTCCTACTTTGATCCCGGCACAAAACTCATTTATGCCATCGGTGCTGTCGTTGGTCTTATCGGTGGTATCAAGGTCTACAACAAGTTTTCCAGCGGTGATCCCGACACCAGCAAGACAGCTGCCTCTTGGTTTGGGGCTTGTATCTTCCTCATTGTGGCAGCCACCATCCTGCGTAGCTTCTTCCTCTAATGGCATCGTGGGACATCAATAAGGGAATAGGTCGTACGGTGGAGTTTAAAGGGCTTGAAAGCGCAATACCTCTTCCTCTTTGCCGGAGGACTCTTGGCGGTTTTCGTGCTTGTGGTCGTATGCTATCTCTGCGGTATGAGTCAGTGGCTGTGCTTAGGTATCGGCTTAGTGGGTGCCACGCTTGTTGTGTGGCAAACGTTTGCCATGAACCGCAAGTATGGTCAGTATGGACTGATGAAGCAAGGGGCTATTCGTATGCATCCGCGCTATCTTATTAACCGCCGTACGGTCTATCACCTGATTTGTAATCTTAAACATCGACAGTAAATGCGCAACACCGGCAAAATAAGTACGCTCGAAGCTAAGTTTCCTCTTTTGGCAGTGGAACACGGTTGCCTTGTGAGCAAGGATGCAGACCTCACGATTGCCTTTAAGTTGGAGCTTCCCGAACTCTTCACCGTGACAGAGAGCGAATATGAAGCGATGCACTCGGCTTGGCATAAGGCGATTAAGGTGCTCCCTAATTACAGCATCGTGCATAAGCAGGATTGGTTTATCCAAGAAAACTATGCTCCCGAACTCAATAAGGGAGAACTCAGTTTTCTGGCTCGTGCTTCGAGCGACATTTCAATGAGCGACCTTACCTCCATCACGCGGTTTATCTCTTTCTCACCCAAACGACCAAGAAGCGCATGGCACAGCAGAGTAATTTCTCTGCCTTGTGCCGTGGGCATCTCATCCCCAAAGACATAGAAGATAAGGAAGCGGTGGCGAAATTCTTGGAAGCCGTAGACCAATTTGAGCGGATTATCAATGATAGTGACCATCTTCGTTTGACGAGAATGACTGAGGATGAACTCATCGGTACGAAAAGAAAAGGCCGGACTCCTCGATAGATACTTTTCGCTTTCGGAGCGCCAGCACGCTTCTTTGGAGGATATTCGTTTGGGGGCAGACCTTGTGTGTGTGGGCGACCAAATGCTTTGCTTGCACACGCTGAGCGATACGGACGATCTCCCCACAAGTGTGCATACCGATGCGCGCTATGAACGACTTTCTACCGACCGCAGTGATTGCCGACTGAGTTTTGCAGCTCCCGTGGGCTTGCTCCTTTCGTGTAACCACATCTACAATCAATATCTCTTCATCGAAGATAGCGATGCCAACCTTGAACGCTTTGAAAAGCAGGCGAGGAATATGCACTCTTTGGCGCGTTATAGCCGAAGCAATCAAATCAACGAGGAGTGGATACAGGGAGTATCTCAATTTGGCGCACTCTCAGGGACTGACTTCTATTCGGGCGCACTTCAATGTTTTGGCATGGAGCAACGACAAAGAAGAACTGCGTCAGGTAAAAAAGACGTTGGTTCTGCGCTGGCGCTGATGGAATGCAAACCTCGGCACAACACGATTGACACGGCTACGCTCTATTGGGCGGGTATCCCCGGCAACGCCGGAGACTTTCCTGCAGAAGAGAGTTTCTACACCTTCATTGAACCTGCTCTTTGTTTCTTTACGGCAGAAACGAACTACAAAGATTCTCTCTCCCTTCGGCATCCGCATGGCAGATCGTCTGTCGGGTAAGCCGATTCACTTGGACATCTCTGACCTCCCGATGAAGAAAGGTATTACCACCAACCGCAATAAGTTCATCTTAGGTTCTTCGGGCAGTGGAAAATCCTTCTTCACCAACCACATGGTACGTCAGTATTACGAACAAGGGGCGCATGTTTTGCTCGTGGATACGGGCAATAGTTATCAGGGACTTTGCGAACTCATTCACCGCAAGACCAAGGGAGCGGATGGCGTCTACTTCACCTACACCGATGAAAGTCCCATTTCCTTCAATCCCTTCTACACCGATGACTATGTTTTTGACGTGGAAAAGCGCGAGAGTATCTGCACGCTGCTGCTTACGCTGTGGAAGAGTGCCGACGAACCGCTGACCAAGACGGAAGCAGGTGAGTTGGGTTCGGCTGTGAATGCTTACATTGAGCGCATCCGTGCTGACCATAGCATCACGCCTTGCTTCAACACCTTCTATGAATACCTCAGAGATGTCTATCGCAAGGAGATGGAGGAAAGAGAAATCAAGGTGACGCTCCAAGATTTCAACATCAACAACCTGCTCACTACGCTCAAACAATACTATCGTGGTGGACGTTATGATTTTCTACTCAATTCTACGGAGAACATCGACCTACTTTCTAAACGCTTCATTGTCTTTGAGATTGACCAAGTGAAGGATAATAAAGACCTCTTCCCCGTGGTGACGATCATCATTATGGAAGCCTTTATCAACAAGATGCGAAGATTGAAAGGTATTCGTAAAATGATTCTCATCGAAGAAGCGTGGAAAGCCATTGCTTCGGCTAATATGGCGGACTACATCAAGTATCTCTACAAGACGGTGCGCAAGTATTTTGGCGAAGCCATTGTGGTGACCCAAGAAGTGGACGACATCATTCAATCGCCCATTGTGAAGGAGAGTATCATCAACAATAGCGACTGCAAAATTCTCCTCGACCAGCGTAAGTATATGACCAAGTTTGATGGCATCCAAGCGATGCTGGGCTTGTCAGAAAAGGAGAAGAGCCAAATTCTTTCCATCAATCAAAAACAACGACCCTCATCGACTTTACAAAGAGGTGTGGATTGGACTGGGTGGTATGCAGAGTGCGGTCTATGCCACTGAGGTGAGTTTGGAGGAATACTTGACTTACACCACGGAAGAGACGGAGAAGGTGGAGGTGCTGCGCCTTGCAGAGCAACTTGGTGGCGACATCGAGGCAGCCATTCGACAACTGGCTCGGGAGAAACGACACGAGGAGTAAATGAACCTCCCAAGAAGCGCACTAAAAATCTCCGAGCTTTTTTTCAAAAAAACGTGGGAGGTTTTCGAAGAAAAGTCGTGCGTTTTTTTCCTCAAAAAAACTCCCTTGTTTTTTTATTGCCTTCTCTCAACATCTAACTCGAATACTCATCATTTCAAATCAACCAACAAATGAAAAAAAGTACATTCTCTCAGTTTTATTGCTTTCCACTCTCGTTTGTGGAAAGGCTCATGCCCAATGGGTGGTGACAGATCCCACCAATTTTGCCGGCAATATTGCCAACACGGTCAAAGAAATTGCCACGGCCGGTAAGACGGTCAAGAATACCTTGGCTGGATTTAAGGAGGTGGAAAAGCTCTACAACGACACCAAGAAATACTATGACGCGCTCCGCAAGGTGAACAATCTCATTGGCGATGCCTACAAAGTCAAGGAGTGTATCTTGATGGTGGGCGACATTTCTGACATCTACGTGCATTCCTACAAACAGATGCTGCGCGACCCTCATTTTCGTCCTTCGGAACTCGCTGCCATCGCTTCGGGATATACCAAACTCTTGGAACAAAGTGGGGAGAGTCTGAAAGAACTCAAGTCTGTTGCCAAGAGTGGTGTTTTTTCGATGAACGATCACGAGCGTATGCAAGCCATCGACCGCATCTATACCACACTGCGTGAGTATCGCTCGCTGGTTTCCTACTACACGAGGAAAAATATCTCGGTGAGCTACGTACGTGCCCGAGAAAAGGGTGACCTCTCTGCGGTGCAAGCCCTATATGGTAATACGGCAAACCGATATTGGTAGGAGTGGGTGCTATGGATTTCGCTAGTTTACACGACCTACTGCGCTCTACCTACGATGAGATGATGCCGCTCTGTGCGCAGATGTCGGGCATTGCCAAGGGAATTGCCGGGCTGGGTGCACTCTTTTACATTGCTCTGCGCGTTTGGGCGTCCATTGCGCGGGCTGAACCCATCGATGTGTTTCCCTTGCTCCGTCCCTTTGTTTTTGGGATTTTGCATCATGTTCTTCCCAACGGTGGTGTTGGGGACGATGAATGCGGTGCTTTCCCCTGTGGTGCAAGGCACTGGAGCGATGGTGCATCAACAAGAAAAACACGTTGGCGCAGTTGGTGAAAAGGAGGGATAAACTCCAAGAGGCGGCTTATCTGAAAAATCCCGAAACGGCTTATTTGGTATCTAATGAGAAGTTTGACGAGAAGATTGAGGAGATGGGTATCATCGGTCCTGAAGATGCGGTGACCATTGCCGGAATGTATGCTGAAAGGGCTGCCTATCAGACGAAGCAATGGTTTATGAAACTCTTTCGAGATTTCATGGAATTGCTCTACAATGCGGCCGGTTTGATTATTGATACCCTCCGCACCTTTATCCTTATTGTACTTTCCATCTTGGGGCCTGTCGTTTTTGGTATCTCGGTATGGGATGGACTTTCGGGTTCGCTCAGTGCGTGGTTCTCGCGCTACATATCGGTCTATCTGTGGTTGCCCGTGAGTTCCATTCTTTCGGCTTTGCTTGCCAAGATTCAAGTCTTGATGGTGCAAAAAGATATTGCAGCGCTTTCGAGTGCGAACTATGTTCCCGACTCGGGAACGTGGTACTACATTGTCTTCTTCCTCATTGGCATTGTGGGATATTTCTGTGTGCCCACTGTGGCCGGCTGGATTATTGAAGCCGGTGGCGGTATTGGGGCTTATGGTCGCAATGTCAATAGCGTGGCAAAGAGTGGCGCACAAGGAGCCTACACAGGTGGTAAGGCTTCTGCCGCCGGTATGGGAGCTGCCGTGGGAAATATCGGTGGACGTATCAAGGGGATGCTCATTAAAGGCAAATAACAACAACATACACTCCAATGGAATTCAAATCTCTAAAAAACATTCAGACGGCATTTAGTCAGATTAGGCTATACATCATCGTCTTTGCCTTGCTCTGTGTGGCCATTACGGCTTATGCGCTCTATGCTTCCTACAATTTTGCTCGAGAGCAACGAGAAAAAATCTACGTGCTTGACCAAGGGAAATCTTTGATGTTGGCACTGAGTCAAGATGCTTCTCGCAATCGTCCTGTGGAAGCACGCGAACATGTCAGACGTTTCCACGAGCTTTTCTTTAGCATTGCTCCCGACAAGGAGGCCATTGAGCAAAATATGGCACGTGCCTTTGCGCTTTGTGATAAATCGGCTTTTGATTATTACAAGGATTTGGCAGAAAAGGGTTATTTCAATAGTGCCATCTCGGGCAATGTGAATCAGCGTGTGGAAATTGACTCTATACAATGTGACTTTAAGGTGTATCCTTATCCCGTGACCACCTATGCACGGGTCTTCATCGTGCGTCCTAGTAACGTGACGGAACGTAGTCTGATCACGACTTGCACCCTGCAAAATGCGGTGCGTTCGGACAACAATCCGCAGGGCTTTCTGATGGAACACTTCGTTGTGCGTGAGAATCAAGACCTTCAAACTTACAAACGATGACACGAACGTATTCTCCCCAACGAATGCTCCGCAGGTGGATCATTCGCGGAAAGGTGTGGCTAAAACAACAATGTAAACGACTAAGTACGAAGCAGAGGAAAGTTCTGGTCTATGGCATTAGTTTGGTGTATCTACTTTGCTCTCTCTTTATGATTGCGCAATTCTTTGTGACTCCTCACGCTACTGCCTTACCTGTTCCGAAGAATGAGCATCTGGACAGACCTGCCCTCCAACAACAAGACACGGAATATCAGCAATTAAAACCAATACCTCAATTATGGATAAGAAACAACAAGACCAACTGAAAAAATGGCTCGTCTTTGGCGGACTAGGATTGCTCTTTGCGCTCTCTATGTGGTTTATCTTTGCCCCTTCGGGCAAGGAGAAAACAGCAGCACAGCAGGGACTCAATGACAGTATTCCGCAAGCGACTGTGGAAGAATTGCCCGGCAACAAACTGAAAGGCTTATGAACAGGGCAACAAATCGGCTGAAGAACAGCAAGCAAAGGCGGAGATGGCGGAAGTTTCCGATGAGTTTGCAGCGCAAAATGCGGCTGAAGAAGCGGAAAGAGTGGAAGCTTCTCGCTCTCGAAGTAAGATTGAGCGGTCGATGCAACGCTATGCGGAGAACAACCGCTTGCTCAATGATTTCTATGCCACTGACCCTAGTGAGAAGGAGCGCGAAGAACTCCGCTCACAAGTGGCTGAATTGAAGAATGAATTGGCAAAGAAAAATGATAAAAAAGAGAATGAGGAGGAACGTCAATTGGCGCTGATGGAAAAGAGTTATCAGATGGCTGCGAAGTATCTTCCTAAGTCTACGCCGAATAATCCTACTGCGCTGAACAATGCTTTTTGCTCAAAGCGCAGGAACGCACCATTGTTGCACCTTCTTCTGACAAACAATCGGAAGGGGCAAAGGCGGTGGAGGTGCTTCCCGAACGAAAACAAGTGGTGTCTTCTCTCTCGGGTACGATGAGTGATGCGGACTTTGTCAAAATGTATGGGACGAAGGGGCGCAATCTTGCTTTTCACTCTATGAACAATGAGAAAAAAAGGGGGTGGAACGCAATACGATTCGGGTGCAGATTGACCATACCCTTGTTCTCAAAGAGGGGATGATGTGGTGTTGCGCTTGCTAGAAAAATGCGCGCATTGAGGGATTTGCACCTTCCTCGCCGGAGTCGCATCATTGCAAGTGCCAAAATCGAAGGACATCGGATGCTACTATTGGTCAAGAGCATTGAACACGCCGGGCGTATTCTTCCTATCAAACTATCGGCTTATGATATGGACGGACAGGAAGGTGTCTACATCCCTGAATTGGAGAACCTCTCTGCCTTCAAAAGAAATGGGGGCTAACATCGGGGGAACGATGGGAACGAGTTTTACCTTCGCTTCTTCTGCCAAAGACCAAATCATCTCGGAAACGGCACGTGGGGTGATGCAAGGGGCGAGTCAGCTCTTGCAAAAGAAGCTACGTACCATTAAAGTGACCATTAAGGGTGGTTACAAACTCTTCTTGATGCCTACCAAATAATCATTCAATCAATCGCTATAAACAATGAAACATTTCTTTTTCTCTGTGCTACTCCTCGTGGCGAGTAGCACAGCTGTCTTTGCCCAAAGCAAGGATAAACCCACGAAGCTTTCTTCTTCGCTCTTGTCGTCGGGGACGCTCTACCAAGGATTGAGCCGAAGTGTTCCCAACGCTCGAGTTGTCTTGCCTTATGGCTTGGAGGTGACTTTCGACAAGACTACGCATCTCATCTTTCCTGCGCCTATTCGCTATGTGGACTTGGGTTCGCAAAAACATCATTGCCGGCAAAGCGGAGGATGCGGAAAATGTCTTGCGCATCAAAGCTGCCGTGCAAGATTTTGAAACGGAGACCAATCTATCGGTGATTTGCGAAGATGGCTCGTTCTATGCCTTTAATGTGAAGTATGCTGCCGAACCTGAGAAGCTCAACATTGAGATGCAGGATTTCCTTGCGCCTACGGCTGGACGTCTACCTTCCAACCGCTCAGACATCTATTTCAAGGAACTGGGCAGTGAGTCGCCTATCTTGGTGAAACTCATTATGCAGAGTATCTACCAAAGCGATAAGCGCAGGATTAAAGCACATCGGTGCGCAACAATTCGGGATGAAGTTCTTGCTCCGCGGTCTTTATGCGCACAATGGATTGTTTTACTTTTACACGCGCATCGACAATGACACGAATATGCCTTTTGCGGTGGACTTTGTGACGTTCAAAGTGGTGGACAAAAAGGTGGCGAAGCGCACTGCGATGCAGGAACAAGTGCTGCAACCGCTTCGTGCTTATCATCAATTATTGGAGGTGAAGGCGAACGATAACGAACGTGGGGTCTTTGTTTTGGAGCAGTTTTCGCTTTCTCAAGACAAGGAACTGCAAGTGACGCTCTACGAACGTGGAGGGGACGAACACTTTCTTTTTCGCTTGACCAAGAGGATCTCTTGTTGGCGCAAAAGATTGATAAACTCAAACTGAAATGGTAAGACCTATGAAACTGAAGCTCTTGTTTTCTTCGCTCTGTGCTGCACTAGTGGTGGGATTGCCCACTGCGGTGTCAGGCACAGCGTTTGGTGCCTGGTCAAAAGGGGATTGGAAGTGTCGGCGAGTGTGCCCATTGTAAAAGGCAAATCGCTCTTTAAGCAAGACGATTTTTGGCTGACTTTTTCACTTTCTCACTATCTCAAACGGGGGTAAATATACGTTCTTGTCAGCTGGTTATGAACAGCAAGCCTTGAGTTATCGCAGTTACCAAGTGCCCTTGCGTGATTACCTCGTGCAGATGGGATATGCGCATCCCTTGCTTTTCGGACAAAGGGAAGAATGTGTTTTGCTATCTTGGTGCTTCTGCGCTGATGGGCTATGAGCAACTCAATCGAGATAAGGTGATTTTTGCCCGATGGGGGCGAAGTTGTTGGACGGCTCACGCTGGGTGTATGGCGCAGGGTTGCACACGAGTGTGGAACTCTTTCTCACGGATAGGATTATTGTCGGTGGAAAAAGCTCAACTGCGTTATCTTTTTAATTCGGATGTTCACAGACTTAGACCGACGCTGGGTTTGGGACTTCGCTATCAACTCTAATTTTTATCTCTATGAAACGTAACATTTTAGGTGCAATATGGGTGATGGGGGTACTCTCCTTCGCTGGGTTTTTGTCTATCTAGTTGTACTCCTGAGTTGGATGTGCAGCAGTCTTATGACTTTTTCTCTGCAAACATTGCCCGTTCAAAAGGACGTTATAAAGGGGGCGGTGGCTGAAATTCGCTGTTCGCTCAAAGCGGAAGGCGATTTTAAGGACACACGCTATACGATTCGCTATTTCCAACCCGATGGGAAGGGGGAATTGCGTTTGGAGGATGGCACGTTGCTTTCTCCAAACGACCACTATGTGTTGATGCAAAAGGAATTCCGTTTGTATTACACTTCGCACTCTACCGATCGACAGACGATTGATGTGTATGTGGAAGATAATTTCGGGCAAAAGAAGGAGTTGCACTTTAGTTTTAATGGCAAAAGTGCTGAGCAGCACGTAGATCATCCTAAACCTACTAATCATACCTTAAAAACAGAACGAGATGCGTAAGTTATTGTTCTGTTTGTTTTTCCTCTGCTTCCCGTGGCTTTGGCTGCGGGCTCAGCAGCGGATTGCTTTTGCTCGACTTCCTCCTTTTGAGCGCGCTGTGGTGTGTGTGAAATTCTTTGAGGGATTTCACGGAAAGGGCTGTTATCCCTATGTGGGTTATGGGCATCAACTCCAAAAGGGGGAGCGTTTTTCTTCGAATATGCCCGAGTGGCAAGCGGACTCCTTGCTCCGCGCTGACCTTATGGCGCAATTTGACCGCTTCAAATGCTATGGCAAAGATGCTTTACTCCTTTCTCTTTTGGCTTATAACGTCGGTGCTGGGCGCATTCTTGGAACAAAGTCACAGAGAAAAAGCCAACTTCTGCGCAAAATAGAAGCAGGGGATAGGGACTATATTCAGGAATATCTCTTTTTGCCACTACAATGGCAAAAATCCTGAGGGGACTTGTCAAAAGAAGGAGGGCGGAGTTTCTGCTGTTCTTTATTCCTTAAACTAAGTACGAGTTTTCTTGCTTCTCATCATATTAGTTTGTAACTTTGCAAGAAAATGACTCAGGCTGATTTAGAAGACAAGCTAGATAGAGTAATTGGTTGGATAAATAATTGCGATCAAAAAGCAAGTATTCTACTTGCCTTTATAGGAGTCGCCTTCCCCCTTCTCTTCTCATCTGATTTTTGCAACTAATACCTACAAGGAACTTATTTCTGACTTTCTGTATTATCTCCAAAATGGAGAAGGTCAGTTTTCCTTAATAAGATTTCTGTGTTTCTTATTTACTATTCTGTCTATATTAGGTCTAGGAGCATCGTTTTGGTTTCTTCTTAGTGCTCTATCAGGAAGAATTGATTCTTCCATCTACGCAGAAGATGGCTTAAGAACAGAATCTCTTATCTTTTTTGGTGGCATATCTAAGATGAAGTATAGAGACTTCGAAGCTAATTTTTCCAAGCAATCCAAAGATACAGCCATCAATGACGTAACCTCACAGTTATACATCAACTCTAAGATTTGTCAAACTAAATTTGTAGCTTATAATAATGCTCTGTGTTGGCTTAAATGGGGTATACTGTTTCTTCTAGCTACATTTATTCTACTACTTTTCATATAATCAAAATGAAATCGAATCATATAGATTATGGGTTTGAGAACTCTCTATGTAGATTAGATGAAATTCTCAATGCTCGTGATAACTCCTATGAGGAAAAAAATGAAATTCCCAGACGAGATAGTCTTTCGTATACCAACGGGTTTTATGTGAATTGTACAGCCGTTTTTGTAGACATTTGTGGGAGTAGTGACTTGCCCCAGATACACAATCGTCCTGTTCTTGCAAAAATCTATCGTAGTTTTATTTCTGAGGTAATCGCTATCTTTAATGGAAACGACAAATGTAAAGAAATCAATGTTCAAGGGGATTGTGTCTGGGCTATTTTTGACACCCCTTACCAATATGATTTTATGAATGTACTACGTTACTGCGCACAGGTAAATAGTTTGATAGATATTATCAATTTCAAATTGGAAAAGAAAAAATATAAGACATTTAAGGTGGGGATAGGTGTTGATTATGGACGTGCCTTGATGATAAAGGCAGGATACAAAGGCTCAACAATTAATGATGTCATTTGGATGGGAGATGTTGTAAATCGAGCAAGTAAATTATGTTCTCTTGGAAATCGTGACTTAAACAATCCTATTGTGATTTCTGAAATAGTTTATGATAATCTTGTTGTCACAGCAGAAGAGCGATGGGACGAATGGTTTAATTATGACCCTTACCACGAGTGTTATCATGGAAATATTTTCAACATAATAATGAACTATTGGTTAAAACGGCAGAAAACACAGCATTAAATAGATTTCCCACTATTTCTTTTTGCTTATTTTCTGGTGGTCACCTACTCAGTTTAAATCAAAAGAGAAAGAAGTCCCGAAGTGATTTTTACATCGCTTCGGGATTTCTATTTGTTGGACTTAGGCTACTCGGCTCTGTATTTGGCGGATGTTGCGGTTTACTAAGTCAATGATGCGGTCGTGGTACTCGGTGTTCTTGTTCTGTAAGCCACGGCACTGGATGACTTTCATTGTTTCTAGAGATACCTCTATCGTTTCTATTCGCTTGCCATCTATTCTTGCCGATAGGATTAGGCTTTGCTTTTTTAGGTAGTATTCATTAGTGAATACGCAATGGTGCAAGGCTTTCCCCTCCTCTAAATACTCCTGCACGCTCTCTAAGACTTTCACTTGGATAACTCCGTCTGTAAAGGTGATACCAAAGAATGGGGCTTTGAGTTCTTGAAAACGCTCCTCGTTTTCTATCGCTTTCTGTCGTCTTTGAGCTTCGGCTTCCTTATCTCGCTGAGCCTGCAACTTTCGCTGTGCCGTGTCGTGAGCTTCTTGTAAGTTTTCGGGACAAACATACTTCGGGTTGTAGATGTCCTTACCCAATCTACGGAGCAGATCCACATAATCGCACCAAAGGGCGATGTCTATAATGTTGTAGTGATTGCGAAGAGTGATTTTATAGGTTGCCCAATACTGGTCAATGCCATGGGGATTAATCAAGAAGTGGCGCAAGTCTGCTGTTCTTCCTCCCTTGAAAAGGGTTTCTGCACGGCTGTCTGTGAGGAGGGCTGGGATTAACTTTGTAGGGGCGATGTCGTGACAATCTTTCATCGTCTTAGTCAAATAGGGTGAGTTGAGGTGCTTCTTCTGTACTGGCTTCGTTCTTTGGCTTACTTCGCTTGCGGTCTTGCAACTTGCGGAGTTCTTCGGCTTGATATTGTGCAAGGGCTTGTTGTCGGGCTTCGGCTTTTTCCTCGTCTGTCAAGACAATGGTGTGATTGACGACTACGTTACAGGGGATTGTACTGCCCACTTCTAAATCGTCTTCATCATAGTAGTGTACCGCCATTGAATAGATTTCATCATCCTCAAATCCATTGCAACCGCTTTTCTGCACTTCACTCAGAATATAGGTGATGCACTCCTCTATATTCTTGTTTGGTTTCATCAAGTTGGGCGCAAACAAGGGGGCTGTCATTGCTCGCTGATTAAGATACTCGGCAATGGTGCGTGTGAATTGGTCTGTTCCGTTCATATTGATAGAGATTATAGGGTGTTATCGGTGGGTAGGCTAACAGCATTTATGCGGTAATGAGAGGAGGAGCTATTTCCTTTTCTACTCATCGAAGATGTTGTATTTACTTTCTGCTTATCCATAGCGACATTTTTTTTATGCGTCCAAAGATCGGAGTATGCTGATTCCTTTTTCGTAGCAAAAAGAAGGGAGGGGAGCTGCTCTGCGACAAGGTTTAGACGAGAAATACGAGCCTAGCGAAAGCGGAGCTGGAGATTTCTCGACTAATCGCTAGACTTGACCTTGACACAGTGCTAAAAGCGACCTACTACCTTTTGCGAAAGAAAAGAGGAAACAGCATCCGTCTTGAGGGGCATCAAGTGGAGCTATGATGAAGAAGCGAAAGTGCAGAGCCTAATCTTTCGACTATTGGGGAAAAGAAAGGCATAAAAGAAAAAGTGGCTATCTCGAGAAGAGATAACCACTTTTTGATTTGAGAGAAGGCTGTGCTTATCAAAGCACGCAGAGCAGGATAGCACAGAGAACAGCGAACCAAAACAAGTAACGCAGGAGCGTGAAAGTGATTTCCAAAATTACTTTGACGACAAAGCGGAATAAGAGGAAACTTCCGAGAATGGAAATCGCGGTGACGACTTGTGGCGTGACGAGTTTGGAAAGAAGAGATACAAAACCGATAAGGAACGCTAGAAGTGTGACTAAGCCAATGAAGCGTGTCCAAGAGAAACGATGGACTTGCTTGGGCGCAGGCACGCTGGAGGGAGCGTTGTCTTGCTGAGAAGCTGTTTTGTCTACTCGGTTGAAGGATGGAGAGTGAAGGTCTGTGGGCGTAATTTGATGATTCATATCGGAGAGTGTTTGGTGGTTCAAGAGCAATAACAAGATAGTTCGCGACACCTAAGACAAGGGTTTGAAAAATACTTGACGAGTGGAGCGAAATACCTATCTTGGCTCTTGATACCGCCGCACTCTCGATGTGACAAATGATGACTATTCCACAGCGTTTGCTCCTTCAACGGTAGGCAAATTGTTTTGCTCGATGATTAAGACTATCGTTCCTGTGAGTTCAGTGTAGAGGTCTTCGTACTGTGGACTTGCTGCAAAGTCGTCCGTGAGATGGTAGTTGGCAAAGACACGTTGCACCGCCTTATTGCGGAGGAGAATGAGTGCGAGTTTCTCAGGTAGTGGACTAGGAAGCTCTGCCTCAAATTCGTTTTCCAAAACAGACACTAGGGTGTCGTACTTTGAGAAATGCAAACCTTCAAAGAGTACATTGCTGGCAATGCTTTCGGCTTCGGGGTGTGAGAAGCCCTGCCCCACAGCATTGCAATAGGCGGTGAGGGCTGCATCGGAACGAGAGGAAACGAGGGTGGCATCGTCCACAAGCTCGGGTTGATGGTCGCGGAGATAGGCTGTGAGTTTCAAACGGAAGTAAGAAAAGCTCAGGGTGTTGCTTTTGTGTTCATAATAAATATAGAGATTAAAAAGTGATACATTCGTGTTTTTAGAGTCCCATGGCATCATTAAATTTGTCGAGTTTGTCGGCAAGTTCTTCCATGTCGTGCTCAATCTTTTTGTTGGTGATGCGTGCATAGATTTGCGTGGTGCGGATGTTGGTATGTCCAAGCATCTTAGAAACGCTCTCCATTGGCACTCCCTTACTGAGTGACATCGTTGCAAACGTGTGACGTGCCAAATGGAAAGTGAGGTTTTTCTTGATCCCGCAGATATCAGCAATTTCTTTGAGATAAGCATTCATCTTTTGATTAGAAAGGATAGGAAATAGTTTGCTATCACGTGAAGGATAATTGGGATTGTCGCAGTATTTGGCAATAAGGGTCTTGGGGATATCGAGCAACAACACATTGCTCTCGATATTCGTCTTTTTGCCTGCGTGTCATAATCCAAGCTTTGCCGTCCATCATAACGAGATGCTCTCTGCGAAGATTGGCGACATCTATGTAGGCTAACCCAGTGAAGCAGGAGAAGATGAAGAGATCACGTACGAGCTCCAAACGGGGAGTCTCTATTTTTTTATTGGCAATGCAAAGTATTTCTTCGTCTGTCAAGAAACCTCTGTCCACAGGATTGAGGTGAAAATGATGGTCAAGGAATGGGTCTTGGAGAAGATAACCACGTTTGAGAGCATAAAGCGTAATTGTTTTCAAGGTCTTCATCTTCTTCACAGCAGTATTGTAGGCACAAGCGGCAATGGTGGTGAGGTATAGCTCAAAATCTTGCACAATGGCTGGCGTGAATTCAGTTAGCCCTAAATCTTTACGCTTATACTTATGGAGAAGGAAGTTTGCAAAGTGTTTGCGCAAGACGCTGTACTTCTGCAAGCTATCCTTGCTAATAGTGTGCCCCACACGTTGACGAATGTCGTCTATGAATTTATCAAAGACTGGAATAAAACTTGTGTACTCTTTGGCTTGCCCGAGATAGGCAGCACGAAGTTTGTCAAGCGAGATACTTTCATCATCTTCGTACTTGCGATAGATGTTGTGGAGATTGGTAGAGATGGCATCAAGACTGGCATTGACAGCAAGAGCTTCGGAAGAACGTCCCTTTTGTCGGCTAGTCTTGTTGTTCCACTGCAACTTGTCTACAAAAAAATCTTGGTAGACCCTAAGTTACTCATTGCTCCTCCAAGGAAGATACGGAGCATGACAGGCGATTTGCCTTCTTTGTTCTCATAGTTAGAGCGTAGGTAGAAGGACACCTTGAACGATTGTCTCATAATGCATCATTCTTTAGTGTAGCACTTAGCTACAAAAGTTAGTTACTAATACATTGAAAGAGATTGCGTTACTGCCTTCATTTTTGCCCTTCTTTTTGCCTTCACTGCTACACTTTTTCTATAGCATTATTTTTGTGTAGCAGTTTCTGTAGCAGAATTTGACCGAATGATGACTATCAAAAACCTAGGGTTTAGCCGTCACGGTGTAGGCTTATATACAAAGAAAAAAATCGTTGTAAGTATAAGTCTTACAACGATTTACGCTAATTTTGAAGGCTGTTTTGATGACCATTTTGAAGTCATCTTGAAGCCATTTTGCGGAGAGAGGGGATTCGAACCCCCGAAACGCTTTTAGGCGTTTACACGCTTTCCAGGCGTGCCTCTTCAACCACTCGAGCACCTCTCCGGTTGAAAAGAGTTCTCTCGAACGAATCGAGAAGGGCAAACGCAATTTTCTCGTTTGCGAGTGCAAAGATAGTACATTTCATTGAAATGAAGAAATGCGAAGCTCGAAAAATGAGCGAAATGCGTGTTTTTCGCGCAAAGTTACCGAAGGAATTGGCGGTGATTGCTTAAATTTGCGTCATCGCACAGCAGAAAGGAAAGGCTGTGAGCTGACCGAACGGCAAGATCGAAGGCAGATCGGACGAGTCGGTCTAATGATTTACAACGAACTCACCAAAAGCACGACAATGGAAAACTATGCCTACCCCGTGCGGCAATTTGCCGGCGCCACCAAGCGCGTGGTACAAACCTTGGATTTGAAAGACGACCCCGAGTTGGTGGCCGAATATCAGCATTGGCACTCCCGCGAAGGGATCTGGCCGGAGATATTGCAGGGCATTAAGGACAGCGGTGTCCTCGAAATGGAGATTTACCTGCTCGGTACGCGCCTATTTATGATCGTTGAGTTGGCCGCCGACGACAGTTGGGACGAAGTCATGGCGCGCATGGGGGCAGGCCCACGGCAAGCGGAGTGGGAAGCCTTCGTTTCGCGTTTTTCAGCGCGCAGATCCCGCTGCCGGCAGTACAGAGAAGTGGCAACGCATGGAGCGTATCTTCCACGTTTACGAATAAAGGCGGGGAAAGTCGCACAACGATTGCTCACGCGTAGTGCTGCGGAGCACCAATGCTCATTACGTACTTCGCAAGTTCGCCAACCGTTGAGCAAGCCGCCGCGAATCTCATTTGCTTGCAGCACACCGTCATCAGAAAAACAGCAACGACGCGCATCACTGATTGTGGTGCGCGTCGTTGTGTTTGGAGCAAAAAGCGAATGAGGGGCGGCGAAGTCGCCGTGAAAATGCGCAAGGGGCAAGCCGCGCAGGGGCATTGTGCGAAGCGACAAGGCTTAGTCGTCGAGCAAGTCGGGACGCAGGCGTTTGGTGCGTTCGAGTGATTGGTTCAACTCCCACTCACGAATCTTGGCATCGTGTCCCGAAAGGAGCACATCGGGCACTTTCCATCCCTTTGTAGTCTGCCGGTCGCGTATAGACGGGAGCCGCGAGCAGATCGTCTTGGAAAGAGTCGCTGAGCGCGCTTTGTTCGTCACCGATCACGCCCGGAATGATGCGCACAATCGCGTCGGTCATGCAGGCCGCGGCCAACTCTCCGCCTGTAAGCACGAAGTCGCCGATCGAAACCTCCTTGGTGATGAGATGTTCGCGAATGCGGTAGTCGATACCTTTGTAGTGACCGCAGAGAATGATGAGGTTGCCTTTCATCGAAAGGGCATTGGCCATCGGTTGGTCGAACTTTTCTCCGTCGGGCGAGGTGAAAATCACTTCGTCGTAGTCACGTTCGGCTTTGAGCGCCGAGATACAGTCGTCAATGGGTTGGCATTGCATCACCATACCCGCGAATCCACCATAAGGGTAGTCATCTACCCGACGATGCTTGTCGTTGGTGTAGTCGCGCAGGTTGTGCACATGAATTTCTACCAAGCCTTTTTTCTGGGCGCGAGCCAAGATGGAGGTGTTCAGGAAGCCGTCGAGCATTTCGGGAACGACGGAGATGATGTCGATGCGCATGCCGTTTTTGTTGTGTTGGTGTTGTTTTTTTGTAGGTGTAGAGGCGCGTTGTGATCGCGCTTGTTGCTTTCACTGCAAAGTTAGCGAAAAAATGTCGAGCCCCGATGCCTCGTTTCTCTTTTTCGCGCATTATTGGCCGAAAATGAGGGCTATGCGTTGTGGAGTCGTGTGAGATGAAAAACCAATGTGACAACCTTTTTGCACTGCTCGTCGGATAAGAAAATGAAGTGCATTATCCCCGTCGGCAAAAAGCGCAAACGTCCCTTACCGATCGCGGAGATCGGCAAGGGACGTTGTGGTGTGGGACAAGCCCGAACGCATCACTCAAAGTCATCGCCGTAATACAATTCGGCCTCGACGATGAGTTCAAGATCTTCGACCGCGAAATCGCCCACCTTGTCTTTGAGTGCCGTGCGGCGCAAGGTGTCGGCTATGCGTTCCAGATCGACATTGACAAAACCCTCTTCGTCGGGTTCGGCTTCGAGGATGTCGCTCTCGGCAAGGAATTCTTCGATCAGATCGTGGAAGTAGTAGAGTTGCTCTTCGTCAAATCGGGCAGCCACTTCTGCAGGCAGTGTGCGCTGCACGTGTGCCACGATTTCTGCATCGAGCGCTGCGTCTTCCAAGAGTTCGTTGTCTAATACAGCCATGGGAGTAGCGTTTCGAAAAGTGGGAAGGAGAGTGTATTAGAGTTGCGCCTGGATCTTGGCAACGATTTCCGATTTGGGGAGAGCGCCCACGAATTTGTCAACCTGCTGTCCGTTCTTGAAGAAAAGCACCGTGGGAACCGAACGGATGCCGTAGTCCATAGCGAGATCTTCGCTCTCGTCTACGTCTACCTTGACAATGTTGACCTGTTCGCCGAGCTCTTCGCTCACTTCGTCGAGGGTGGGAGAGAGTTTCTTGCAGGGACCGCACCAAGTGGAGAAGAAGTCAACGACGAGGAGCTTATCTTCTTGGAGGAGTCCGGAGAATTCTGAGGAGTTGATGAGACGTGCCATAAAGCTTATGATATTATTTGGGTTTGTAATCGCAGAGTCTGTGCGACTCGCGTATGAATTAGATGGCAAAATTTGCCTTGTTGCGTGGTGAAGTGCCAATAGCGTGCCAAACTGTCGTCCGCCGACGGCAGACTGTCAAAATGCGCAGTTCGATCGGTGGCAGCGCCGCTTCGTCACCGCCTATTACGGGGCGTATTGAGTCAATCGCTCTCCGTCAGAGCTTTGAGGAAAAAGATAAAACAAGCAGACAATGAGCAGAACGACCACAACGCCTTTCCCGATGCGCACTGCTTTTTCGCCGAAGAGCTCAATCCAATGTTCAGTCCAATCACTTGAACTACCGGGCAGGAGCGTCCATTTCCAATTTCGGATGAGCCCCAAAAGATAAATGCCCGCGAGCAGTATAGCCACAGGAAGCCCGTATTTGGGATGGGCTTGAAGAAAGGAGAAAACCCGACCGAAAAAAACATTGATATGTTCTAACATCTTAATGTTGAAGGAAAAAAGGGGAAGTGAGTCGTTTGGCTCGCCGACGACAGCGTTGTTGTGGTCATCGGTCGAAAGGGCATGACAACAAAAATGCTGCCGAATTTCGAGAGCTGTGAACCGCGGCAGCAGAGAACTCGGAAGTGCCGCTGCAAGGACTTCAAGCACCGAAAAAAAGGCCTCTACTCGCCCCGCAGCGGAGTTGAAAAAAACGGCTGCGGCTACTTGTCAATACGTTGCAAATGTACTACTTTTTTTGTCGGTGAGCGATAAGAATGAAAGAAAATATGTATCGCGCCGGATACATTCGGTGAGAATGTGTTTCGAAGTTGTCGTTTCCTGCCTTTGTGCCGTGAGGAAGACAAAGAAAACCCTCGGCCTGCGTGTGGCTGCAAGGGCGATGTACTGACGAAATGTCAGCCGGTGGAAAAAAACGACGACAACACCGAAGCGCATGGGCTTCAATGCCGAGAAAAAAAGGCGCACGGCGGGTAAGTCCTATGTGTGTGCGTGCACCGAAACGGTGGAGGGGAGAAAAAGCTGTGCAGAATCCCGAAAAAGTGGCCGTGTTTTGTGAGAAAGTAGAGAACTATTGTGCGAAAAGTCCCCTTGTTTTCTCAGGTATGTTCCGCAAAGCTGATCGCGACCTTGTGGTGGGTCGGCAATCGGTGGACAATTGGCGCGAAACAGCCCGTCGTTTGTCTGCGCACAAGGAAAACCTCCCCTTTGCGGCGTGGAACACAGCGAAAGAGGAGGCAAAATAGGAGATGGGCTTGGCGCACAATCGCGACTTAGGCTTGGTGTTGCGGGCGGAAGAGGTCGTTCACCGTTTTCACGGGATTGAACGTGGTGAGGGGGACTTCAACGAACACGGTGTTCCAGTCGCTCATTGCGCCGTTCCACAGTCCGGGAAGTTCGAGGGCGAGGAGTTCGCGACCGTCCTTTGATTTCTGCGAGATGAAGCCGGTGGCAGGATCGACAAAGTCAGGGAGGTTGAATTTCTCACCGTTGTAGTCGCGAAGACCGCAGACCAAGTCGACGGGATTGAAGTGGGTGCCCTTTTCGAAGAGGGATTTCTTAGCGGGATCGCTCATGTCGATCTGGCTACTCTCGAGAATTTGGAGCGAAACACTACCGTCGGGGTTGTGCGCGAGGAAGGGGCCGCCGCCGGGCTCGCCGACATTGCGCACCATGCCGCACACGCGCATCGGACGGTTCAGGCGGCAATAGAGGTAGTCGAGGAGTTCGAGCCCATCGAGGGCTTGTGCGGCGTCGCTGTGGCAGTGTAAGTCTTGTTCGACGAACTGCAACATTTCACGCAAGCGCTCTTCGCTCACATCGCCCATGTCGAGCTCTTCGAGGTAGGCAAAGGCGCGCGCTTGGAGCGTGACGAGCAGACCGGCCAAGACTTTTTGTAGCTGACGGTGTCGGCTTTCAGTGGTCGGGGCAAACATTGTCGACGGTCTTGACAAAGAGGATGTCGGCATCGATGTCATTGAGGTTTTCGATGAGGGCACCGTGTCCGCCGGGGCGGAAAAGCAAACTGCCGTCGGCATTACGGAACGGCGTGCCGTCGGGATTGGCGGCCACGGTGTCGGTCGAGGGCTTCTGCTCCGAGAAGGTGATATCGAGTTGCACGCCTTCGTTTAGGACGAAGCCGGGGGCACATTTTTGCGCCAAGGCTTCGAAGAGCGCACGGTGCTCGGGCGAGACGGTGAAGTGGAGCTGCACGCGGCGACCGGTGGCGGCATAGTTCACACCTTCGACGAGATGTTCCTCAAAGGGCGTGCGCGCGCCGGTTGGGTAGCGGTGGAATTGGAGTAAGCCCTTGGGCAAACGGCCATAGTTGAGTCCTTCGGGCGAAAGGAGTGCAGCCACCACCTTTTTGTGCTCGCCGGCGGCAACAAGCGCTGCGCTGTCTTGGCCGTGAAGTTTCACGAGTGCGGCATCGAGTGCGGCCAAGAAGGGAGCGTTGGGCAGGTTTTTCAAAGAACGTTTGCGTGAAGGCGTCGGTGGGCGTCTCGCTTTCGCCGTCGAGGAAGGCAAAGAGGTCTTTGAACATGCGGCTGGCGGCACCGGAAGCGGGAACGAACTTCACCACTTCGTGATCGGGATCGGCCAAATAGCGTTCCCATGCCGCGAGATAGAGGTTGCGCTCCGTCTCTGTGGGAGCAAAAAAATGCCGCCGTTGTCAACGGAAGCGGCGGCTTCGAGTTCGAGAAACGGAAATCCGTGCTTTGAGGTCGGCAAGTTGTTGGTTGAGTTGCTCCTCGGTGATGCCCTTTTGGGCGAGGAGTTCGCGGTCTTGAGAGGTAAGCATGTGGGTGAGGTTGGTGTTGTGGGGGAAAAGGGAGAATCAGTCGGCAATGAGCACCTTGGCGACGAGCTTGCGCAGTGCGCCTTCGCCGATGATGGGCGCGTGGGCGTCGTCGGGGAAACAAATGTAGAATTGTCCCGGCTGAACGGTGAAGTAGGTTTGCGCCGGGCCGGGATAAAATGCGCGATCGTGCGGCTCATCGTAGGGAACGAGAGGCTCGCTGAGTGACGAAAGGGGCGACCATCCGCAGATTTCCGTACCGGAGAGGGGGAAATGTACGTCGATGTAGCGACGATGCACTTCGTGGATTTGTGCTTCGTGGGGGCGCATCTCGGCCTCGTCGACATTGATGAACAGCGCTTCGCCGTCGATTTCGATCCGTCCCGTGGGGGCGTTGGTCAAGTCGTGGAGCTCGAGGTAATCAGCGAGCATTGCAAAACGCGGATGGAGCAATGAGTAGGCGCGAAGGCGCGAAAGTTCGTCGAGAATCATGGAGCCGATGAAGAGTTTTGACAGAGAATGTACAAAAGTAGTGCGTTCTGCCGTGTGAAGCAAGAAAAACAGGATGATTTTTCTGCTGGTGGAAACAAAAGTTGGGGACTTTTTTTCGACAGGAAGCTGATGCTCATTGCAGGGAGGGGGAGTCTCGTTTCACGAAGGAGCGCGACAAACGAATTGCTGATCGGGGCGAGCGTAATGTTGACCGAATTCGAGAGACATGTTGGAGAGGATACAAAAAACGCCCCCGGTCTAAGGGGTAGACCGGGGGCGCTTTGTGAGGTGAACGATGCACCGGTGAGCGTGATCGACAAATTTTATTCCATGTCTTTGGCGCTCTTCACCGTGATCTCGACGATTTTGGTGGGATCGAGTTCACGATTGCGGCGTTCGGTGGCTTCTGTCACGGCGGCTGCGAGGTGGGCGAAGGCCTGTCCCGTGATGGTTTCGGGGCGGAGTGCGACCGGTTCGCCGTTATCCCCCCGTCGCAGATGCTTTGTACGATGGGGATTTGCGCGAGTACGGGAACGCCAAGCTCTTCGGCCAATCTTGTGGCACCTTCGCGCCCGAAAATGTAGTAACGATTGTTGGGCAGTTCGGCGGGCGTGAACCATGCCATGTTTTCTACGAGGCCGAGGATGGGAACGTTGACTTTCTCGTTGCGATACATATCGATTCCCTTGCGGGCATCGGCAAGTGCCACTTCTTGTGGGGTGCTTACGATGACGGCTCCCGTGATGGCGAGCGTTTGCAGGAGGGTAAGATGAATATCGCTCGTGCCCGGGGCGTGTCGATGATGAGATAGTCAAGTTCGCCCCAATCGGCGTCGGCAATGAGTTGTTTGAGCGTGTTTGAAGCCATGGATCCGCGCCAAAGGGTGGCGGTTTGCGGATTGACAAAGAAGCCGACGGAGAGGAGTTTCACGCCATATTTGAGCGCGGGGATGAGAAGTTGTCGGCCTTCGACGATGTGTGCGTAGATGGCTTCGTCTTCTAAACTGAACATCTTGGGCATCGAGGGACCGAAGACGTCGGCATCGAGTAGTCCGACCTCATAACCTTGTGCAGCCAAGGCCACTGCGAGGTTGGCGGAGACGGTGCTTTTGCCCACACCGCCCTTGCCGGAACTCACGGCGATGATGTTTTTGACGCCGGGCAGGAGCTTTTCGAGTTCCGGACGCTCTGTTTGTCGATAGACGGGGGTGATTTCTACTTCAACGTCGGGACTGATTTCGCGATGAATGGAGGCCTCAATCGATTTGAAGAGGCTCTTCATGAAAGGATCGGGATTTTTGTCGAAGACGATGGAGAAACTCACTTTCGTGCCGTCGATGTGCGGCTGATCATCGAGCATGTCGGCTTCGATAATTGACTTGCCGTTGCCGGGATAGCGGACATTGGCCAGCACATCGGTGATGAGTTTGGGATAGAGGGTCATGCGGAAAGAGAAAGAGGGGAAGGGTTCAGCATTCGAAGTCTACTGCCACGCGACTTTCGGCCACGCGCTTGGCATAGTCCACAATTTTGAGGTGTTCGGGGTGGTTGGCGTAGCGCGACAAGGCGTCGATGTCGTCGACTGTCACGGTGAGTACGCCGTCATAAGAGGAGGGAGTGCGAAGCACATCAATGCCGTATTCGAGAGAATGGAGCTCGGGCACGACCCCCATGAGGGATTCGAGATTTTCTTTCATCCAAGCGGAGTGTTCGAGGGCTGTTTTTTTCCGTCGACGCCGTCTTTGTAGCGCCACATTACGATATGTTTGAGCATGAGGGTTGCGTGTAAATATAAAAAAATGAGGTTATTTGGCTTTGTTGAGTTCCGAACGCTTGTGGCGATTGTAGGAGCGATAGTCGTCCATCTCGATTTCTACGTCGGGTTCTACGAGGACTCCTGTTTGCGGGAGGCGAAATTTGAGATACTTGATGGTGAGTCCGCGATCGATCCACTGCTGTTCGTAGTAGGTTCTAATGCCGAGAATGTTGGCCACTTCCGCATTTTTCGGTCGCCGCAAGCGTATGATAGAGATCATCGGTGCGGAATTCGACGGGAAGTTGGTTCTCTTTGACCATCAAGTCGGTATAGGTGAACAGAAAGTTGGAGTCTGTTTTTGAGGTGTATGAGGCCATTGTCCGCCAAAATGCGGCGATAGCGTTCTAGAAAATGGGTGGAGGTGAGTCGTTTGGTCACCTTTTTTTCATTTGAGGATCGGAAAAAGTGAGCCAAATCTCGGCAATTTCGCCGGGGGCGAAGAACTTATCGATAAATTCGATGTGGGTTCTCAAAGAAACCGACGTTGTGCATTTCTTTTTTTCGTGTGCCTCCGTTGCACCACTCCACATGCGGGCGCCCTTGATGTCGACGCCGATAAAAATTCTTTTCGGGGAAGAGTTCACCGAGTCCCACGCAATATTCTCCGCGTCCGCAACCGAGTTCGAGCACGATTGGACGGTCGTTTTTGAAGAAATCGCTGTGCCATTTGCCGCGAAGAGGGTGGGGCGGCGTGTCAGGTGTCTGAAATGGGGCTTCGACAACGTGGGGGTAGGTCGCCATCTCGGCAAACTTGGAGAGTTTGTTCTTACTCATGGTCTAAAAGTTTCTTGACGTCGTCGGTGACTTTCTTAGTTGTGATTGGCAGAGCGCGAGCAATTCTTGAGCACGCTTTGAGTTTTTGGCGTGAGTTGGTCGATATCCATTTCGCCGCGTTCGATTTCGGCAACGATTTGTCTCGACTTCTCTCACCGCTTCTTCGTAAGAGGGTTTGGTACGAGGCATGAGAAAACAAATTATTCGGGACGAACGACGCGACTGCGCACCGTTCCTTCTGCCAAATGGGTTTCAATGAGGGTGTCGACGGGGAGTTGCGCGACATTTCGCACGGTTTTTTTCCATCGAGCGTGTAGGTAATGGAGTAGCCCATGCGGAGAATGCGCTTGGGATCGGCGGCTTTCACACTTTTTCTCGGCGACTTCCAATCGATGGGCAGCACGTTCGAGTAGTCTTTCTGCGGCAGGTGCAAGCCTTTGTCGGTAATGTGCGAGTCGATGGAGCCGGTGGTGAGTTGCTCGAGCGCAGCGTTTTGCAAACGGTTGGCTTGTCGCAGGACACGTTGCTGCTGTGCGGCTACGAACTCGGTGGCACTCACGGAATAGCGGTGGGCTAAGAGTTCAAAGGTGCGCTGTTTTTGCTTGTAGGTGACGAAGTATGCCGTTTCCTACGACAGCGGACGCTTGTAACAAGCCTTGTTCCTCCGCTTGCATGCGTTCAATTAAGAACGCTGCGACAGCTGTTGGTGTTTTGCAGCGTACACAGGCCACCAAATCGACCACGGTTTCGTCGCGTTCGTGCCCTATTCCGGTGATAACTGGGAGGGAAATTGCGCGACATTGGCAGCCAATTCATAGTCCTCGAAGCCGTCGAGATCTGTTGTGGCGCCTCCGCCGCGAATGATGACCACGGCATCCCACTTATCGAGCTCTTGCGCGATGTTGTCCAAGGCACTGATGACGGTTTGCGGCACGTTTGCACCCTGCATTTGGGCAGGAAAGAGCGAAAGTTGGAAGGCGTAGGGTGATTGTTCGATCTGGTGACAGAAATCTCCGTAGCCGGCAGCGCTTTCAGAACTGATTACGGCAATGCGCTTGGTCAATCTCGGCAGTGGAATCTCTTTATTCAACGTGAAGACCCCGTCTTCGATCAGTTGATTGACGATTTCTTGCCGCCGCTTGGCCAACTCACCGAGTGTAAATTCCGTATTTAGATCTATGATATTGAGCGAATAGCCGTAAACTTCGTGGAAACTGACGTGGACTTGCGCCATAATCTTCAGTCCCTTGCGCAAGGATTGTCCGGTTTCGCGCTCAAAGCGTGCACGAAGTCGCTGCCATGTCTTATTCCATACGTTGGCATGCGCCTTCGCACGGAACTCTCCGGAGCGACGTTCGTCCTTTTCCACGAGTTCCAGGTAGCAATGCCCGTTAGGTGGCTCACGCATCTCGGCAATCTCAGCTACCACCCAAAAACTATCCATGAGTGTCAACTCCAACGTCTGGCGGACGATGGAATTCAACTCATAGAGCGATAGGGAAGGGGGAGATGTCGAATCTTGCACGAGTAGGGAAGTATGGAATGTGGAGATGCAAATATAACTATTTCTATCCAAATTCCCAACGAACACCGTTTTTTAGCACAGGAAAGCGCGTTGTCGGTCGTTCGTTGGGAAATACGAAATGAAGATTATGTTTTTATTCTTTCGGACACGCCGAGCCCTTTGAAAAATAGGGTAGAACTTATCGCACATTGACTTCTCTTACTTGCACTTGATTGCGGGGAAGGAGCTGTGAGGAGTTGCAAATCACGCGTTGTCCTACGTTGTCTTTGAGGAAGAAGTAGAAAGATTTGAGCGTGCTGCGCGTTCTCGGATCGGTGCTGATGGCCCACACGCTGCGCACCAAAGGATATTCGCCGGTGGCAATATAATATTGGTAAGGACGTTGCCAATCGCCCGCTTTTTACCGAGCTTGCCGACCAACATCACGTTGACATCAAGGCCTTGAAAGCTCTGAATCGTAGTAGAATCTCCCTTTTGTTGACGCAACCAGTCCGTAGATACGACGCCGATCACGTTGGGGTTTTCTTTCACAGCCTCAATCACTTTGAGGTTGCTGCCTTGTGCGAAGATATTGCCTTTGAGTTCTTTCCCACCGTTGAGACTATCCTTCATGTAGCGCACTGTGCTCGAGCCGGAAGCGTCGAAAACCAAAGAAAGTTTGCCACTGCGGTGCGTCACCTCGAGTTGTTTCCAATCGGTGATGCGTCCTTGTACGATGCCGCGCAGCTCTTCGAGGTTGATTACAGTGTCAGTGTTCGCCTTGTTGACGATAAGGGCAAAGGCATCGTAGGCAATTTTGCTTTGTATGACGGAGAGATTGTGCGCGCCGACAAATTCTTTCTGTTTATCGTTGAGCGGTTGCGTGGTGATGGCCATGCGTACGGAGTCGTTCAGCAGCAAACGGAGGGCCGAATCTTCGCTGCAATAAACCGGTAGAAGGGTGGCTTCCGGCTTGCGGAGGGCATAAAGGTCGGAGAGTTCCGAGAGAATGGGGTGGAAACTCTCATCGGCGGCAAAGTGAACGTCGTCTTCGTGCAGGTCATTGTACGCTGCTTTCGGATTGGTGCCGCAAGAAACAACAAGCAGGAGGGAGAAAAAGAAGAGTAGAGAGAGGTTGCGCATGAGATTAAGTGTAATGGGCGAAAAGTGTCCGATGAAGAGTTGAGAAAAGCGACAACCTGCGCCTCGCGGCCGAGGCCAGAAGCGCAGGTTGTGAGCGTAAATAAGGGAAATGCTTACTGAATTTGGAAGCGGATGGGGAGGGTGTACCAAACGCGTACAGCCTTACCTTGCTGCTTACCGGGAACGAAGCGGGGAGTGACTTCACCACACGCTTTGTTTCCAGCATCGCAATGAGATTCGAGCGGTTTAACGACTTGAACTTCGCCAATGCTACCGTTTTCGAGAACGACGAAACGGAGCTGCACGATACCTTGTACATCTTGCTCTTTGGCAATTTCAGGGTACTTGATGTGGCTTGCCACATAAGCGAGCAGTGCTTGCTCACCACCGGGGAAGACGGGCATCTGTTCTACGATGGTGTGTACTTCAGGAGCTTTTTCTTCCTCCTTGACAGGTACTTGATCACCACCGGCGCGCTGATTGTCCTTGAGGTCATCGATGTTCATACCATCTTTTGAGTCACCCACATAGTCTTGCGAGGCGATGGAGATGTTAGAACGGTTCAGTTCGTCTTGGTTTTTGAGCTTTTTGGTCTCATCTACCTTATCGACGATTTCAGGAACGGTGAAGGCCATCGAAGCGCGAACAGCCACCTTTTGGATTTGCTCCTTAGGTTTTTCTTCTTCTTGCTTCACTTCGGTCTTTTTCTCCTCCTTCTTGGGTTCTTCCTTTTTGAGTGTGGAGAGTTCGGTCACTGCTTGCTCGTCAACACCGATGGTTGCTTCATAAGCTTTCTTTGCTGCGGTGTAACTGAAGATGAGAGCTGCCAAGACACCAATACCGATGAGGATATCGATGATGGCAAGAACGTGTCGACGTCCGGCTTTGGAGCGCAAATCATAAGCACCGTAGCTCTTATTACGTCCTTCAAAGACGAGGTCGCACCATTGTTGCGAGATGATATCGACTTTTGACATAGTGAATTACTTTACTTATGGTTTTTACTTGGAGAGGCCGTCAACGAGCTCTTTATCATGATCGTTTACCTTGTCGATCACATACTTACCGATGTAGCAATTCTGCATCTCGTCGAGTACGTCAACTCAAGTTGAGGTAAGTAGACTCATCCATGGGCTTAATGATTGCCGTAGGCGTGCCGTCTGCGTTCTTGATCTTCTTGAGTTCCTCTTTATACCAAGCCTTGTTCTGTTCTGCCTTCTGCGCATTGCCGGTATACATACCTGCATATTGCTTTTTGAGGGCCTCCACCTTGGCCTTCGCTGCCTGGTTCTTGCGAAGCAGGACAGCACGGATTCCGTTTTTGCCGTAGGTGGTTTCTTCAAGTTTGGCTCAGAGGGTTTACCCTCGAAGTAGTAGAGCTTATTGTCTTTGCCAATGATAATCGTGATAGCTTCATCGGTCTGCACCTGGCTCTTGTTCTCCTGTTTGATGTCATCCTTGTCCGAAGGCATGGTGATTTCCATCGTTTGGGGGTTTGAGGAGCGTAGTACAGAGCATGAAGAAAGTCACGAGCAACATAATCATGTCGACCATCGGGGTGAAGTCGACACGGGCGTTCATTTTCTTCTGCTTGGATTTTTTTACCCTTGCTGTTTCCGCCGCCAGTATCTAATTGTGCCATAACTTTATTCTATCCGATTATTTCTCTTCGCCTTTGAGTGTCGTGATGAGGTTGTATCGCGACTCATCGATTTGACGAAGTGAGTTCATAACTTCTTTGATGGTGCTGTACGGTGTTTTTGCGTCCGCTTTTAATGGCGATACGCATATTTTCACCGTTCGCTTGGCGTGCTGCCGTTACCCAATCTTTGAGTTCATTATGTGTGCTGTCGCACGGAATGCCCGCATTGGGATCTTTTTGGAGGATATCGTTGCGCTTGTCGCCCGATTCCAACCAACTTTTGATCGTATTGAGGGGCGTCCCGAACATCGGAACTTCGGAGAACTGTTTGAGCTGTGCGCTGTTGAGCTCTAGCTTCTTGTTGTCCACCAGATTTTGTGCCATCGCCTTTTGTGCGTTGGGGTTGTCCATGTTCATGAACACCTTTCCTTGGGGCGAAACAAAGATGGTAAGCAGATTGTTCTCCGGGATCTTAATGTCAGAGACCGATCCGGGCACATTCACCTTAACAGGTTCTTCCTTGGTGAATGTGGCAGTAAGCATAAAGAAGGTAAGCAGCAGGACCATGACGTCACTCATCGGGGTCATGTCGATGAATGTGTCTTGTTTTTTTACATGAAAACGTCCCATTGTTTTGGAGTTACCTGTTTATGATTACTTTTGAGTCGTCTTGAAGGTTTCTACGATAGTGAAGCCGAGTTCGTCGATGGCGAAAGTCAGACGGTCGATCTTGTTGGTGTAGTAGTTGTAGGCGATAACGGCAGCCGCACCGGTTGCGATACCGGAAGCCGTGTTCACGAGTGCCTCGGAGATACCGACAGAGAGAGCCGAAGAGTCAGCACCACCTTCGCCGCTACCCATAGCCGAGAACGACTTGATCATACCCATAACCGTACCGAGCAGACCCATGAGCGTACCGAGCGTTACGATGGTACCGATGATGGGGAGGTTTTCTTGCATCATGGGCATTTCGAGCGCCGTAGCTTCCTCGATCGTCTTCTGAATAGCGAGCACCTTCTTTTCAGTTTCGAGATCCGTGCCTTGTTGCTTCTTGTATTCGGTGAGAGCCGCGAGTACCACGTTAGCAACAGAGCCTTGCTGTTGGTTGCAGAGCTGCTCAGCCTTAGCGACATCGCCTTGCTTGAGTGCTGACTTCACCGCAGCGGCAAACTTACCGAGGTTGCCTTTACCGTTGGCCGTGCTGATGGCAAACCAGCGTTCGATAGCGAGTGCAATAACGGTGATGAAGAGCGACCAGATGATGGGCACGATGAAACCACCCTTGTAGACTGTACCCACGATACCGGCGGGTTCATAGCTCTTGTCCTGGAAGAAGTGGAAGGGAGTCCTGTAGCATCTTCCGTACCGTGGAAGTTTCCGAGGTAACCGGCACCGAAGACATAGAGACATTCAGCAATGAGGATGCAGACGAGGATTACTGCAAAACCGGACTTGATGCCCGTAAAGCCTTTTTGGGGGCAGCGCCCTTGGCTGCCGTAGCATTTGTAGTTGCCATTTAGATAAGGATTTGAGTGAGAGATAAAATTTGAATTGTTTCAAAGAGAAGTCAGTCGCGCCGTGGATTGTTTCGACATCAGGATCAATGATTTCCACTGCCAATGTGACTGAGACGAGGATAAAATGAGATTATCGTACGACAAAAAGTAAGTAGTTTTTTGCATGTAGCCAAGCATAAGATACTTTTTTTCGTTTTGCTTGGTGCGTTTTGCAAGTAGGAAATTGGAGTTTGTAGTCCTCTTCTGTTGGATTTGCTGTGGAGTTTCGTGTAAAAACGGTGGACTTTTTGCGAAAGGCGTGGAGTTTATCCAAAAAGTAGTGGACTTTTTTTCCGCTGATCTTTCAACACTCGGCTGAGAGTTCTCGGCCTCTCGCACAAGAACGTGGCCTTTTGCCTGCACAGAACGAGGAGAACATGGTTTCCTGAGGTTGCACGCATCAGTCCTTCCCTGTTGTTTGTGAAGAGGGGAGTGCTTTTGCGGTAAGAGGTGGACTTGGGAGATGCTACCGCAAAAGGGCAGGTTCCTGGCTTGATGTTTTTGGGTAAGGGCGGCTCACCAGCAACAAAAAGCCCTCGGTGGGGGATGAGCCGTGCGCAAGGCGGAAAAATCAGCGCCTGCGGTTCGCCCGTAAATAAGCGGGTGTGCTGATCAATTCTGCGCCGCCTTTCTGCCGATTCGTTAACGATGAACTGGGCGTAGAGAACCGCCCCGAATACTTGCGCATTCGGGGCGGTTGTGGTGTGGGTAGAACGGGTTCAGGCTTTCTCGCGGCGTAGCGGATGATGCCATTTTCAGAAGACGTGATGAATCGGGTGATGTCCTCGATTTCGGGAGAGAGGGGTATTTGTTCTTTGATCTTTATTTCGGCATCTTCGAGTGAGAAGTTGCCTGCGGTGATCATCCGGAAGGCGTTGGCGATGTGGCGCAAGAGGCGTTCGTCCGTTTCGGGGCGAGCGGCGGAAAGCACTTTGGTGTTGACGCTATGGTAAGCGGCGGGGTTTCCGCCGAAGATGCCATAGGGGAATGACGTCGCGCTTGACGCGGCAACCACTTTGCAAGAGGGCAAATTTACCGATGCGCACGCCTCGTTGCACAATGGTGGAAGACGAGAGAATCGCGTAGTCGTCGATGACGCAAACGCCGGCGATGCTGGCCGAGATGCCCAGCACGCAGTGGTTGCCGATTTGGGCATCGTGGGCGATGTGCACCTTGTTCATGAGGTGATTGTGGTTGCCGATGCGCGTCGCATCTTCAGTGCGGTTGCTCCCGGCGATGAGTACGTTTTCGCGAATGACGTTATCGTCGCCGATCACCACATGGGGTTGCTGATCCTTCTCGAAGTGGAAGGATTGCGGCACAGCGCAGATGACGGTGTTCTGATGAATGACATTGCGCGCTCCGATGGTGGCACCATTTAAGATGGACACATGGGGCATGATGACGCAATCATCGCCGATGCGCACGTCGCCTTCGATGTAGACAAAGGGACCGATCTCGACGTTCTGACCGATTTGCGCGGCGGGGTCGACGTAGGCAAGAGGACTGATCATAATGGTATTACGTTGTAAGGGGTTATTGTCGTCCACCTCCGAGGGCTTGGTAGAGCGCCACGACGGCTTGGACTTTTTCGTAACGGTTGTTGATGAGCGAAAGTTGTCCGTTGAGCAGGGACATTTGCGCATTGAGTGTTTCAAGGTAGGTAGTGGTGTTACCATTCTTGAAGAGGAACTCCGTGTCGTCGTATGCCTTTTGGAGTTGCACGACCTGTCGTTGGGCAATTTCGGTGGTTTGGCAAGCGGTGTTGTAGGCATTGAGTGCATTGCTCACTTCCTGTCCGGCCTTGAGGAGGGTTTTCTCGAAATCCAATTGGGCAGATTCTTGCGCGATCTTGGCGATTTCGTAGTTGCCCTTGAGTTTGCCCTGTGCAAAGAGCGGTTGTGTGAGTGAGGCCACGCCGGCTGCGATGAACTTTCCGGGATTCATGATCATCCCGCCGAGCGAGTTGGTGAAAGTGCCTTGTGCCGAGAGGGTGATTTTTTTGGGAAGAAGGCACCGCGGGCGGCTTGAATGCCGTAGAACGACTGTGCCAATTTGGCTTCGGCGATGGCGACATCTGGTCGGTTGGCGAGGAGCGAGAGCGGCATGCCCACACTGAAGGATTGGGGAAGCCTTTCGGCAGTGAACGCTGTGCGTTGGATGGCATGAGGGGGCTCGTGGAGCAAAAAGACACAGCGAGTTTTCGACTTCGCGAATGTTCTTTTGGATGGTAGGAAGGGTGGCTTCGATTTGGAGCACCTGTGCTTTTGCACTGGCGATGGAAGCCGAATTCATGTAGCCCGCTTCTTTCATGGCCTCCATGGCCACAATGTTCTTGCGCCAGAGGTCGAGCGTCGATTTTGTGGTGGCCAAACGCTCGTCGAGCATCTGTAAACTGTAATAGAGGTTGGCCACTCCGGCCACGATGGCGGTTTGGGTGGCGTGGCGCGCCCATTTGGCCTGCTCGAGCGAGAGTTCGCCTTGCTTCTTGGCATTGTAGAGTGTGCCAAAGGCGTCAATTTGCCAAGAGCCCTGCACGGGAATCGAATAGGTCTTGTTTGTCGTGGCATAATCGACAAAAGCGTGCGAAACGGTGCCCGAGGGGTTGAGTGCGATTTGCGGGAGATAGGCTATTTTGTTGATGCGCAATCCGATTTCGGCCTGCTTTTACGGTGAGCACTGCCTTGTGCAAGTCGGTGTTGCGCACCAAAGCGGTGTCAATGAGGTCGCGCAGCTGCGGATCGGTGAAGACTTGGCGCCAAGGGTGTTGCCAAATGAAGCGGTGTCGGTCACCACGAGCGCACCGCCCACGGCGGTGGTGTCGCGGTAGAGTGCGCGCGTGCCCTGTTTCGCGTGTTCGGTGTCACGCTCGTAGCGTCCGAACAAGGTGCTGCAGCCGGTGAGCAACAGTGCCGCGGAACAAATGAGGAGTGTATGTTTCATTGCTTGAAAGCTGTGTTAGGGTGGTCGTCGGCGGGGAGAACCGGTGTGTGCTCCCCGCCGTTTGAAACGACTCACCGCGGTGAGGTTAGAACGCCTTTACTTGGTGTACTGTTGCAAGTCGGAGGCTGCGTCGGCGTCGTGGAGATCGCCGAAGTCGATGGGCTTGATGCGTTCCTGAATGCCTTGGAAAAATGCGGAAGAGCGCGGGCACCACGAAAAATTTGGCAGATCATGCCGATGAACATACCCCCGACGGCCGTTGTGCCGAGGGCACGGTTACCGTTGGCTCCGACGCCGAAGGCAAACATCATGGGCAACAAAACCGATGATCATGGCCAAGGAGGTCATCAAGATCGGGCGCAGACGGGCTGCGGCACCGTGAAGGGAGGCGGCGGTGATGCTCATTCCCATCTTGCGGCGGTCGAGTGCGAACTCAACGATGAGGATGGCGTTCTTGGCCAAGAGACCCATGAGCATGATGAGGGAGATTTGCACATAGATGTTGTTTTGTGCTTGTCCGAAGATGACTCTGAGCAGCTTGCCGGGCAGGCCGGGGAGGTAGCCGAGGCTGCCCATCAAGTGAATGAAGAGGAAGGCACCGAGCAAACCGAAGGGTACGGAGAGCAAGACGGCGAAGGGGAGGAAATAGCTTTCGTATTGCGCCGACAACAAAAGATAGATGAAGACGAAACAAAGCACGAAGACCAAACCGGTGGTGCCGGAAGCGGATGATTGTTCCTCACGAGTGAGGCCGGAGTACTCGTAGGTGTAGCCCACGGGCAAGGTGGACTTGGCCACTTCTTCGATGGCCTTCACGGCTTCTCCGGAGGTGTAGCTGTCGGCTGGGTTGCCGTTGATGGCAATCGAGGTGAACATGTTGAAACGGCTGATGACGTCAGGGACCTTCTGTGGGCGTGAGTGTCATGAACTGGGTGATGGGGGCCATTTCACCACGATTGTTGCGCACTTTAATATTATTGAGTGACTCAATGTTGGTGCGATCGGCGAAATCGGCTTGTACCATGACGCGATACACCTTGCCGAAGCGGTTGAAGTTGGAGGAATAGAGCCCGCCGAGGTAGCCTTGCAGCGTGGTGAGGACGTCGGTCGGCGAAAGGCCTGCACGCTTACACTGGGCAGCGTCGATGTCGATCGTGTACTGCGGGAATCGCGTGTCGAAGTTGGTTTGTGCCGATTGAATCTCAGGGCGCTTGGTGAGTTCGGCGATGAAATCTGTGGCGACTTGCTTGAACTTGTTGAGGTCACCTCCCGTACGGTCTTGGAGATTGATCGAGAAACCATTGCTCATACCATAACCGGTGATCATGGGCGGCTGGAAGAAGAGCACTTGAGCGTCCTTAAATGCTTTCTGCGACTCGAGATAGAGATTGGCAAAGACCATCGTGGAGCTTTCCGTCACGGAGTTGCGTTCTTCCCAGGGCTTGAGTTTGATGATGAACGAGCCATAGGACGAACCTTGTCCGCCGAGGAAGGAGAATCCGGAGATCACAATCGCATTGTCTACCAGCGGAGAAGCGAGTACGAGTTGCTCTACTTGGCGGAGCATCTTGTCGGTGCGGTCTTGCGAGGTGCCGGGAGGAAGGGTCACCGCGCCCATAATTGTGCCGGTATCTTCGTTCGGAACGAGTGTAGTGGGCGTTTTACTCATCGTGAAGACGAGTAGAACGATGGAGAGCGCGACCAAACCCATGGAAAGCCAAGGACGTTTCACGAAGTGAGCCACTCCTTTCTTATAGCGCTCGAGCAAGCGATCGTAAGAGGCGTTGAAGGCATCGAGGAATCGCTGGGAGAACAGACCGAGGACGGCTACAACGGCAATGATCCATGCGGGGATCGAGAGGAAAAGATGCTCAGAAGTGAACAAACCGGCCACCATCATTACCACTGTAGCCACGAGGAGCAGCAGCGTGAGCCAAGGCGGGAGCGACAAACTGAAGCGCATGCCACGTACCTTGTACTTTTCCTTCATGATGTGGAGGGCTTCACCCTGTGCTTCCTTGACCCGTTCGCCTAACGGGCGCTCATCGTTGTGTGCCTTGAGGAAGATGGCGCAAAGTGCCGGCGAGAGGGTGAGTGCGTTCAGGGCAGAGAAGCCGATGGCGATGGCCATGGTGATACCAAACTGGCGATAGAACGTACCCCTGGTGCCGCCCAAGAACGAAACGGGGACGAACACGGCCATCATCACGAGGGTGATGGAGATAATGGCTCCGCCGAGTTCGCTCATTGCATCGAGTGATGCTTTGCGAGCGGAGGTATATCCCATGTCTAATTTGGCGTGTACGCCTTCCACCACCACAATGGCGTCGTCGACCACGATGGCAATGGCCAAAATCATGGCCGAAAGGGTAAGAAGATTGATGGAGAACCCGATGATGTAGAGGGCGAAGAATGTACCAATCAAGGCCACCGGAATGGCGATGGTGGGGATAAGTGTGGAGCGGAGGTCTTGGAGGAAGAGGAACACCACGAGGAAGACGAGCACGAAGGCTTCGATGAGCGTCTTCACCACTTCATGAATTGAGGCGAAGAGGAAGTCGTTGACGTTCATGACGGTGCGAATCTCCAATCCCGTGGGGAGTGTGCCTTGCACTTCGTCCAGTTGTTTTTGAATACTCGACAATTTCCGTAGCATTCGACCCGGCAATCTGTGATACCATGCAGGATACAGAGGTATGCCCGTTGAGTGCGACTGCCGAATGCGTAAGTTTCAGAGCCTAATTCAACGCGTGCAATGTCTTTCAGGCGGATTACTTTTTCCGTCTGCCGTGGCCTTGATAACCATGTTCTCATATTGCTCGGGTTCTTCGAGGCGGCCACGATAGCGGAGGGTGTATTGGAACGTGTTGTTGTTGCGTTCGCCGACATTACCCGGTGCCGCTTCGATATTTTGTTCGGCGAGTAGACCCGCAACGTCTGTGGGCACCAAACCATAGGAGGCCATTTTCTGCGGATCGAGCCAAATGCGCATGGCATAAGACCCCGAGAAGACTTGCGTGTCACCGACACCCGGTACGCGTTGCACGAGGGGAATGAGGTTGATTTTCGCGTAGTTTTTCGATAAAGTCGCTGCGATAGCGGTCTTCCGTGTCGACAACGGAGAAAACCATCAGCATCGAACTTTGCCGCTTCTGCGTGATTACACCGACGCGCGTGACTTCTGCCGGCAGTACACCGGTGGTTTTGGCCACGCGGTTCTGCACGTTCACGGCAGCCATGTCGGGATCCGTGCCCATTTTGAAGGTGATCTGGATGGAGGCCGCGCCGGTATTGGTAGCCGATGAGCTCATGTAGTCCATGTTCTCTACACCGTTGATCGCTTCTTCGAGGGGAGCAATCACAGAGTTGAGCACGGTTTGCGCGTTGGCGCCTTGATAGGCGGTAGACACCTGCACTGTGGGGGGCGCGATGTCGGGATATTGGGTAATGGGGAGCGAAACCAGTCCCAGGAAGCCGAGAAGCACGATGAAAAAATGGAGATCACCGTGGACAAAACCGGCCTATTGATGAAAAGATCTAATTTCATTGATCAGCAATTTTGTTTTGCGTTGGAGGAAACTTGCGTAGACGTGAGGCGAAAGTTTGGGTGGTGTGCCCTTACTTCCGTTTACTCTTGTCCGGGCATTTTCTTCTTTGCCATGTGATCCATCGACTTTTCGAGTTGTTTGGCACTCTGTTCGGGGGTGATAGGCTTGATCTCCATGTCGTTCTTGAGTTTGTTTACCCCTTCCACGACAATGCGGTCGCCCACACTGAGGCCTTTTGTTACGACATAGTTTTGTCCGTCGTTCTGGGCGAGTACTTCGATCTCGGTGGAGTGCACTTTGTTGTTCTTGTCCACAACATAGACAAACTTCTTATTCTGAATTTCAACCGTACTCTTCTGTTGTACGAGAATCGCATTGCTCTTATTCACCGGGAAGCTGACTTGTCCCGTCGTTCCGGAGCGGAGTACTTGATGAGGGTTGTCGAAGGTAGCGCGCATCTTCACACTTCCTGTGCCCACATCGGCCACGCCCGATACGGCGCTGACTTTTCCTTTACGATCGTAGGTGGTTCCGTCTGCCAAGACGAGCGAAACGGCGGGCATCTCGCGAATGGCTGCTGCAACACCGCCGGTGGTACGCGTCATCTCGAGGAGTTGTTTTTCCGTCATCGAGAAGTAGGCATACATTTGCGTTAGGTTCGAAACCACGGTCAAGGCTTCTTGCGTAGAAGGTCCCACAAGTGCCCCGACGCGATAGGGAATTGTGCCGATAACGCCTGAACTTGTGGCACGAACGGTGCAAAAGGAGAGTTGATCGTTGGCATTGGCGAGCGCTGCCTTGGCTTGTTCAAGTTGTCCGCGCAGCGTTTGAAGTTGGTTTTTCGGCCACTTCCAAGTCATACTGCGAAACAATCTCCTTCTGTCGGAGCGCGCGCTTATTGTTGACGGTAAGTTGTTGCGTATTGATGGCGGTTTGTGCCACTTTCACGGCAGCGCGTGCTTGATCCACGGCCGCTTTGTACTGCGTGGGGTCAATAACGAATAAAACTTGGCCGGCTTTCACGAAATCGCCCTCATCGACGAGTTGGCGAATGATGTTTCCGGACACTTTGGCGCGAATTTCTACATCCTGCACGCCGCGAATCGTAGCGGGGTAGGGTGGTACTCAGATCGGTGGCACCGGGTTCTACGGTTTCGACTGCGAACTCATTGTTGTCTGCCCCCATCATTTGCTGCTTGTTGCCTGAGCAAGCTGCAAGCGTAAGGCCGAGTGCGAAAAGATAGGCGATTTGTTTCATACTGTAAGTTTTCGTGTGTGATCGTTTTTTATCTGCTGTTGTTCGATGAGTTTTATAAATGCTCCGTCTAAAGTAGTGGAAATCCCACTAATGACAGGGAGCGGTACGGGCAAATATACAAAAATAAATGCTCGTTGTGGCGAGCGTTTACTTTTGAAAAATCTGCACTTGTGCAAGATTTTAGCGTATGTTGTTTTTTTGTCTATGTCGTTTAGTCGTGAATTGGCAACTACTTTCCGCAAAATTATGGCTTTGTCTACTTCTACCTTTTCGAGTAACGAATAAATGAAAGCGACAATATAGGCGAAACGGGAAGCTCTCCGCGAAAAAGAGAAAAACTTTCAAGTTTTCTTTTTTTGGGCTTTGTTTCAATCTTTGGGATGTAACCCCATTTTTTTGCGGCACGTTCCAGGATGAATTGGAGAGCCGCTTCGTGCTCATTGGGGAACATCGCCGTCGAGAATGGCATCTTTGAGTGCAGACTTGAGCGAACCGACTTCACGGCAGGGGGCTAAGCCGAACAACTGCATGATTTCCTCGCCTTTCACAGGCGGTTGGAAATTACGGATCTTGTCTTTTTCTTCAATGTCCACCAGTTTTTGGCGTACCAATCGATAGTTGGCAAAGAAATTCTGCTTGCGGCGCTCATTCTTCGAGGTGATGTCGGCCTCACACAGCATCATTAGATCGTCAATATCGTTGCCGGCATCGAAAAGAAGTCGACGCACGGCAGAATCCGTCACTTCATCGTCTGCGATGTTGATGGGCCGCATGTGCAGATCCACGAGCTTTTCGACGTACTTCATACGTTCGTCAAGCGGAAGTTTCAAGCGGCGAAAGAGCGGCTTGACCATTTTCATGCCGATGAAGTTATGGTTGTGGAAGGTCCAGCCTATTTTTATTGTCCCAACGCTTGATTTGGGTTTACCGATGTCGTGGAGTAGCGCAGACCAGCGGAGAAAGAGCAAGCGGTCATGCGAAAAAGAGCGGTTCGCTGCCGGCATCTGCTGTGGCGGTGCAGTTCTTCGGCGTCGCGCTGTCGTTGTACCAAATTCTCGAGCACTTCGAGGGTATGGTAGAAGTTATTTTTGTGCTTTCGCCCGTTGCGTTCCTCCACACAGTCGAGGGCCGTCATTTTCGGGCATGATGATTTCGAGCAAACCGCAGCGATACAGATCAATGAAGCCCCGAGAGGGGTGGGGCGAGAGCATGATTTTGTTGAGTTCATCGATGATTCGTTCTGCAGAGATGATCTTTATGCGTTCGCAGTTGCGTTGTAGTGCCTCAAAGGTCTCTTCTTCGATCTGGAAATTGAGTTGTGTGGCAAATCTCACGCAACGCATCATGCGAAGCGGGTCATCGCTGAACGTAATATCGGGATCTAGCGGCGTGGCCACGATGCCATCTTCCAAATCGTCGAGCCCTCCGAACGGATCGACGAGCTGTCCCAAGTTGCGGGCGTTGAGACTGATGGCAAGCGCGTTGATGGTGAAATCACGGCGGCGCTGATCGTCGTCGAGCGTGCCATTTTCTACAATCGGCTTGCGCGAATCGTGGGAATAGCTCTCTTTGCGTGCCCCCACAAATTCGATTTCTTGTTCATGCCACTCCATCTTGCCGTTATCCGCTGGCACCTTTGTGCCGCCACTTCACCTGTGCCGTGCCGAAATTGCGGAACACACTGCAGTGTGCCCCTTACCGAGTGCTTTGGCATAGGCTTTAGTGCGGCTTCAATGCCCGAGCCGACCACCACCACGTCAACGTCTTTCGACGGACGTTTGAGGATGTAATCGCGAACGTAGCCGCCTACGATGTAGCCTTCGAGGCCGAGAGCGTCGATGGTGTCAGTGAGCAGACGAAAGTGCGGGGCTTGAAGATGAGCAACGAATTCTTCTTGACTGGGAATGCGCATGGGCTGAAAATACTGAGCTGTGGATGGCTCACGAAGAGCGAACACACATTATATATATAAGAGGAGTAGGAGAGCGGACGAAAGGAAAAGAGCGAACTGACCCGCAGGTCAGTTCGCTGTATTCGTGCCTGAGGGCAAATGTGCGAATAACGGTTTACTCAGCGCGGAGCGTGAAGCGCTTGAAGTCCGTTACGGTGAGACCCTTCTCAACTTCGTTGAGGAACTGAGCCACCGTCTTCGACTTGTCCCAGATGTATTCCTGATCGAGGAGGCAAACTTCCTTGAAGAACTTAGCCAAACGACCCTTAGCGATGTTTTGGATCATCTGCTCGTTGAGGTTAGCTTCCTTCTCAGCGGCCGTCTTCGCCTTGAGCTGGCGGATTTCCTCAGCTTGTTCTTCTGTGATAGAACCCTTCATGATACCTTCATTCAAGTGCTCTTCACTTTCTGCGATATAAAGGTTGAAACCAGCCTTCTTGAGGGCAGCTTCAACGGCCTTCTGTACCTGTTCGAGACGCGTCTTCTCGATAGCCACCTTTGAGTTCTTCGTCCTTCGTTGCCTGGGGTACGCCGCTTTCGTCAATAGCCACGGGAGCCGCAGAAGCAATCTGCATAGCCACGTTCTTACCTACGGAGGCATCTTCAGTCTTGGCGCTGAGTGCTACGAGGGTGCAGAGGGTGTTGTTGTTTTGGTGGTTGTAAGCTGCGAGGTTCTCGCCTTCTACCACTTGGTAGCCGTCGAGTTCCATCTTTTCGCCTGTGATACCGGACTGATCCGTCACGCGTTCAGCCACCGAACGGTCGCCGAGGGTGAGCGCCTTCACCTCTTCGAGGGTCTTGCAGCGAGCTGCGACGGCAGCGTCCATGATTTCGTTGGCCAAAGCCACGAAGTCTGCGTTTTGTGCCACGAAGTCGGTTTCGCACTTGAGGGCGAGGATGGCACCAAAGTTACCATCGATCTTCACGAGTACGCAACCTTCTGCAGCCTCACGATCGGAGCGCTTAGCGGCAATGGCTTGACCGCGCTTGCGGATGAGTTCTACTGCGGCGTCGAGATTGCCTTCTGCTTCTGCGAGAGCGTTTTTGCAGTCGCTGAGACCTGCGCCGGTGAGGGCGCGAAGCTTTTTGATGTCTTCAATATTTACAGCCATGGTGCTGATATAGGGGTTGTTGGATCAGGGAGATCCTTGAGTTAAAAAGAAAGAGCGAGGTCGAGGTGGCCACCATGCGTGTGCACGATGGCGCAAGCTCCACCTCGCTCTGAGTTATCCGAAAAGTCCGATCGGGCGATTAAGCCTGAGCTTCCTCGCTCTTTTCGGTACGTGCCTGACGGCTGCGACGACCCTTGCCTTCGTCTTCGTTCTTCTCGTCAGAAGCGGCCTTTTCGACCTTGCGCTCTTGGAGACCTTCAGCGATGGCACCGCAAACAGCGTCGAGAACGACCTCGATGCTGGCAGTAGCGTCGTCGTTGGCGGGAATTGCGAAATCAACGAGGTTAGGATCAGCGTTGGTATCAACGATGCCGAACACGGGAATACCGAGACGGATAGCTTCCTTCACGGCGATGTGTTCCTTGCATACGTCAACTACGAAGAGGGCAGCGGGAAGACGCGTGAGATCGGCGATCGATCCAAGGTTCTTCTCGAGCTTAGCACGCTGACGGCTGATTTGCAGGATCTCGCGCTTAGAGAGATTGGAGTAGGTACCGTCGGCCGTGAGTTTGTCGATGTTGGTCATCTTCTTCACAGCCTTGCGGATCGTGGGGAAGTTGGTGAGCATACCGCCCGGCCAGCGTTCCGTCACGTAGGGCATGTTGACAGAAGAAGCCTTCTCGCCAACTACCAATTTGGCCTGTTTCTTAGTAGCTACAAAAAGGATGCGACGACCGGACTTGGCGATTTCTTTAAGGGCTTCGCAAGCCTCGTCGATCTTAGCGACCGTCTTGTGGAGGTCGATGATGTGGATACCGTTACGCTCCATGAAGATGTAGGGGAGCCATAGCGGGGTTCCACTTGCGCTTGAGGTGACCGAAGTGACATCCGGCCTCAAGAAGGGTTTCAAAATTAGTTCTAGACATTTTGAAAAAGGGATTGTTTACTTTCCTGGAAGTTGCGGTGCATTCTACACAAGTCCGAATGAAGACCGTGATCAGTCGCCACAGGAACGGCGACGTGTGCCCCGATGAATTGAGTAGCCCTCACGTTTACAGCGTGCTTGGGCGTTCAACCAACCCGCAGTAGCATCTCACCACCCAAAGGTGGCGAATGGTCTCACGAGTTTGGATGCTAAACGTTGTTTGAACTTCAGCAAACTTGCCGATAGGACGATTAACGCTTGCTGAACTGGAAGCGGCGGCGTGCCTTGGGACGACCCGGTTTCTTACGTTCAACTTGACGCGGATCACGCGTCATGAAGCCTTCTGCGCGGAGCGCCTTCTGTCGTCGGCGTTGATCTTAACGAGTGCGCGAGCGATGGCGAGACGGAGCGCTTGGCTCTGGCCGGTGAAGCCACCACCGTGAAGGTTCACCTTGATGTCATACTTCTCAGTGGCTTCGAGCAACGCGAGGGGCTGCTTCACCACGAACTGGAAGGATCGAGGAGGGGAAATATTCGGTGAGATCACGCTTGTTGATCGTGATTTTACCGGTGCCTTCCGTGAGGAAAACACGGGCGACGGCGCTTTTGCGACGGCCCAATGCATTGATCATTTCCATTGTGTCTACGATTTTTACTTGAGGGTGTTAATATCGATAGCCTTGGGGCTTTGTGCTTCGTGCTTGTGCTCTTCGCCTACATAAACGTAGAGGTTGCTGAGGAGCTTAGCGCCAAGACGGTTCTTGGGAAGCATACCCTTCACGACACGACGGAGGAGTTTGTCTGCACCGTTGGGCTTAGCGAGGATCGAAGCGGGCGTGTGCTCGCGTTGACCGCCGGGGTAGCCGGTGTAGGTGTAGTAAGTGCGATCCGTCATCTTCTTACCGGTCAAGATAAACTTGTCGGCGTTGATGATGATGACGTTGTCACCGCAGTCAACGTGGGGAGTAAAGTTGGGCTTGTACTTACCACGGAGCAATTTGGCGACCTTCGAAGCAAGGCGACCGAGCACTTGGTCGGTGGCGTCAACGATGACCCACTCTTTCTGTGCGGTTTCCTTGTTGGCAGAAATGGTCTTGTAGCTTAAAGTGTCCATTCTTTTTGTTGAGATTTTTGTAGTTACTAAGGAGCGTACTCCTAATTCAATTAAGTTATCGTTTCCGCGATTCACTAACCACCGATTTTTCGGCCAATGAAACTCGGCTATTAACACGCGGCCGTGCACTCTTTTGAGGCACTTTGATAATAATCGGCATGCAAATGTACTTATATTCTGCGAAATAGCCAAGAAGGTGAGGGCGAAAAGCGCAGGTCGGCGCGTTTTCTCGCACGCTTCGGCCGAAAGTCGTGGAGTTTTGCGCGAAAGGAGTCCATTTTCGGCGAAAAAGTCGTGGACTTTTCAAGTGCCTATCCGCGGGTTGAATCCACAGCCCCCTACGATACGACGAGCAAGTGCACTTTGTGCGCCGAAGCCCCGAATCTCAATCGACAAATTGCCCATCTCTCGTGATTTATCTATCTTTGTACGCTAGAAAACAAATCCGTTCCGAATGAAAAGACCTCACGTTGGTTCCACTGGGTGGCCTCTGCAATCGGCTGCGCGCCTTAGTTTCGGCGCGCTGTCTTTTGTCCTACGATCCTGAGCTCCGCATTCAAGTGGTGTGGGCGGCGAAAGCCGAATGTGCCGCCCGGTTCGATGAATTGTTTGAAGATAACCTGACTATTGCAGGGCGATTTGCATTTCGAAGTGCCGGCTTCCTTGACGCCCCTGCTGTACTGCGCCGCAATCTGCGTTTACCTGCCGTGCTGCGTCGCCTTCGGTATGATGGACAATATGCTGATTTTCATTCGGCGGCGGCTCCTGCTGAGTGTCTCGCGCACTTTCGCGCAACGCAACGGGTCTATATTTCTACCGGCTCGCCCTTATGTTCCACCCCCGCGGCGGAGTGGGGCGTCTTAAGCCCATTACCTCCGCTTCGTCGGCGAATAGAATCTTGGGGCAACTCCTTTGGTAAAAACACTATCGGGGTGCATATTCGCCGCACCGACAACGAGAAAAAGTTGGAATGTCAGCCCCTTGTCGGCTTTCGTGCGGGAGATGCAAGCTGCATTAGCCGAAGATCCGGAGGTGACTTTCTACTTGGCCACAGACGATGAGGGGGTGCGCGAGCACCTGTGCACCTTGTTTCCCGGTCGCATTCTCTCACAAGCCGGAGCCTCGACCCGAAGCACGCGCGAAGGTATGGAGGCGGCAGTGGTCGACCTCTTTGTGCTCTCGAAAACTCGCCGTCTGATCGGCTCATATTGGAGTTCGTTCACCGACACAGCGGCAGAATTGGGCAACCTCCCGCTCACCATCGCGCGTGAGTAGCCGCTGCGTGAGCGCACGCTGACTGCAGTGAGGAGCAAAAGGACAGATACAAAAACGCCGGTGCGTAACGAATTACGCACCGGCGATTTTGTTTCTCTACTCGAAATTCTTCCAAATAGATAGTGTGGGGTAGGGGGCGGTCACCGCGATTTTCTGTTGAGAAACGGGATGAACGAAGGCGATGTGACGCGCATGGAGACAGATACTGCCGTCGGGGTTGGAACGCGGAGCACCATATTTCAAATCGCCGCGTATCGGAAAACCGATGGTCGACAGTTGGCAGCGGATTTGGTGGTGTCGACCGGTGTGAAGACGGACTTCCACAAGTCGGGTGCGCTCGCCATTTTTCAGCACTTTGAGGTCAAGCACCGCGCGTTTCGCGCCGCGCACCTCTTGGTTGTGGGCAAAGGCTTTATTGCGCTTTTCATCGCGGGTGAGAAAGTGCGTGAGGGTTAGAATTTCGCCCGCAGTGGGGATTTGAACACTGTGGGCGCGCTCAGAAATGAACGGAACGATGGCATGATAAGTCTTGTTGACATCGCCGCGACGGAACATTTCGTTCAGGCGCGTCAGGGCTTTTGAGGTGCGCGCGAAGACAACGACCCCGCTGACCGGACGATCAAGGCGATGCACTGTGCCGAGAAAAACTTCGCCGGGCTTGTTGTATTTCTCTTTGATATAGGCTTTAACGTCATCGGCCAGCGTTCGATCGCCGGTTTTGTCACCTTGGACGATCTCGCCAGGGGCTTTGTTGACGATGATCACATGATTGTCTTCGTAAAGGACTTCCATTTATATATAAGATGAGTGCGTGGAGAGATGGGAGGCGGAATTTGGTGCAGAAGAGAAGCGCCGGGAGATTGAAAAACCAATTTGTTATCCTCGTACGTTTCACCCTCCGCTTAAATGGTGCGCGCAGCTGTTGTCGCTCTTTCGTCGCTCGCACTTGCCGTCTCGTGACAGATGCGCGCAAAGATCTGCATTTTTAGGCATCCTGCAAAGTGGAAAAACAAAAAAGAGCACGCATTGTGCTCGAATGCGTGTAGAAAAAGCCGAAGCAACGAGTGCTTCGGCTGATTGTCTTGTGTTGTGGGGCGAACGATTAGGTGTTCATACCACCGTCTACTTGAATCACTTGACCGGTGACGTAGCTCGAGAGGTCGGAAGCGAGGAAAACAGCGACGTTGGCCACGTCTTCTGCCTGTCCACCGCGACGGAGAGGGATGGTCTTCATCCATTCTTTGCGTACCTCGTCAGAGAGTTGAGCGGTCATGGCCGTTTCGATGAAGCCGGGGAGCGATAGCGTTGGCACGAACACCGCGGCTACCCATTTCCTGTGCCACACTTTTGGCCAAAGCTATCATACCTGCCTTAGAAGCGGAGTAGTTGGCTTGGCCTGCATTACCATGTACGCCCACTACGCTGGCCATGTTGATGATCGATCCGCCGCGTTGGCGCATCATGATGGGCACACAGGCGTGAGTGAAGTTGAAAGCCGATTTGAGGTTGACGTTAATCACGGCATCCCACTGGGCTTCCGTCATACGAAGCATGAGTCCGTCTTTCGTGATGCCGGCATTGTTGACCAAAATATCGATCTGACCGAAATCTTCGTGTACCTTTTTCACGACTTCTGCCGTTTCTTCGAAGTTAGCAGCGTTCGAAGCGTAAGCAATGCACTTCACGCCTTTGGATTCAACCTCATGACGAGTGGCTTCTCCGTTTTCGTCGATGATGAGATCGGTGAATGCGATATTAGCGCCCTCTTCTGCAAACTTAAGCGCGAGTGCTTTACCGATACCGCGTGCGGCGCCGGTGATGAGAGCGGTTTTTCCGGATAAGAGTCCCATAGTGATATTTTATATTAGGAGTTTTCTGAAGGTAAAATTGCACCGAGTGCGCGTTGAATGAGGCGTTCCACCACTTCAACGCTGTCTTCCATCGACAGACCTTCGCCGAGACGGTCGAACATGAAGGGAACTTCTATTCCTTTCACAGCATAGTGAATGACGTCGGCGGTGAGTTTGAGATGATCGATGTGAAAAACGCCTTTCTCCATGCCCTCTCGCAGAATGCTTCTGAGGGCGGAGATCTCTTCAAGGTCGAACTTGCGACGCGCTTTCTCCACGAGATGGATGTCGCTGAAGAACTCTGCTCGCAAAGAACCGTTGCGTTTCACCACATCTTTGATCAAACTGAGGTGCGTGTAGATGAGTTTTACGATTTTGATGTCGGGTGGCAGCGGTAGACTGACCACTTTGTCCATCTCGTCGGAGAGGTGTTCGAGTTCATCTTCGATGACTGCGGCAAAAAAACTTCTTCCTTGTTGCGGAAATAGGTGTAGAGCGTTCGTCTTCCTTTTTGAGAAGCCGTGGCAATGTCGTTCATTGTGGTGCCTTCAATGCCTTTGCGCGCAAAAAGTTCGCGCGCCACCTCTATGAGTTTCTGTCGAGTCTTGGTTATGGACATGGGATTCGGATCAAAAATCGTGGTGCAAAGTTACGCATTTATATCGAAAGTGTGCAATATCGCGGGACATTTCCCGCGATATTGCACAAAAAAGTGATTAGCAGCTGCGCAATCATTTCGCGCATGATGTCTGCCATCAGCGGTTGCACGGTATTGGCAGCTTCCTGCACTTCTTCGTGACTAACCTCTTGAATTTTGCCTTCGACACCGAGGTCGGTGATGATCGAAATGCCGAAAACGCGGATGCCACAGTGGCGTGCGACGATCACCTCGGGCACGGTGGACATCCCCACTGCGTCACCGCCGATGATTCTGTACATCTTATATTCGGCGGGAGTCTCGAAAGTGGGGCCGGAAGTACCGACATACACGCCTTCGACGTGGCGAAGTTGCTTTTTCTTTGGCAATCGTGCGTGCCAACTCGAGGAGTTGTCGGTCGTAGGCCCTCGCTCATGTCGGGGAAACGGGGACCGCTGGGGAAGTTCTTGCCGCGCAACGGATGTTCGGGGAAGAAATTGATATGATCGGTGATGAACATCATGTCGCCGATGCGCATTTCGGGAGCAAGGCCGCCCGAAGCGTTGGAAACAAAGAGGGTTTTGATGCCCAGTTCGTGCATGACGCGAATGGGGAAAGTCACTTGCTTCATGTCATACCCCTCGTAGTAGTGGAAACGTCCCTGCATGGCAAGCACTTGTTTACCGCCCAAACGGCCGAAAAGGAGACAACCGGAGTGGCCTTCTACCGTGGAAATGGGGAAATGGGGGATGTCAGCGTATGAAAACTTCTCGACGACTTCGATTTCTTCTGCGAGGCGACCGAGACCAGTGCCGAGTACTATCGCAACGGTGGGACGAAGTGTGGTGTGGGTACTAATCCACTGGGCAGCTGCTTGAATTTGTTCTAACATATTCTATAAGGTTTTCGCGCAACGTAGCTGTTTCGTCGAACAACAAACGCGTCGCTATGGTAAGGACGTAGATTTTGGTCATTAAGTGCTCGGGGAGCTGTAAGAGTTCCAGCCGCATGGCGTCTTTTTCAGTCGTCAAAAGAATAGAATGGCGCTCGGCAAGTTGGAGAATCTCGGCACGATCACTTGTACTGAAGCGATGGTGATCGGGAAAGGAGAGATGCTCCACCTTGATGCCCTTGGCCTTGAGGTGATGAAGTAGGGGAGAGGGATTGGCTATTCCTGTGATGAGCGCGGCGTCCTCTACTGCGGGCAACGCCGCATAATCGATGGTGCTGAAAAACACTGGCTGATCGGGGCGACTTTGTAGGCGAGTGATGTATTGATCCCGCACCGTTTCTGAAAGCGCCGACGGACATTTGGTGACAATGACTACATCTGCGCGTTGCGCCCCTCGAGCCGATTCTCGCAGTCTGCCCATCGGCAACAGAAAGTCGCGGTCGAACGGCCGATCGTATTCGGTGAGCAAGATGCGACGCCCGGGTTTTACATAACGATGTTGGTAGGCATCGTCGAGAACAACAACATCTATATTGGGATGATCGGCTATTAGTTGTTTGATTCCCTTCACCCGATCTTCGCAAACAGCGGAGAGGAAGGATCGATGTTGGAAGCGGCGAAACATTTGCAAGGGTTCATCGCCTACTTCCTCGGCCGTGTCTTTTTTTCTGAAAGTTGGCGGAAACCTTTTGTTTTCCGTCCATAGCCTCTCGAAAGTATCGCGGTGCGAAAGCCTGCCTCGAGCAACCAACCGACTATCATCTCAACGTGTGGCGTTTTTCCCGTTCCCCCGACGGCGAGGTTGCCCACGCAAATGATCGGGATGGGAAAGGTCTGTTCCATCAACCAGCCTTTGTCGAACAAAGTGTTGCGCAATCGCGTCACTCCGTCGTACAGCAAGGCGAAAGGCCACAACAAACGCTTCATCTGAAGGCCGGATAGAAGAACGTACGCGCCTGCAAGTAATTGCCGCGATCGACGTTTTGAATAAATTTCAGCGGTTCGTAGTATTCGCCGAGAACAACTTTCATCTTACGTTCGAGGTAATCCTCTTCCGTCTTCTCTTGATTGAGATCTTCCATCCAACTTTTTTTACTTGGGGGAAGCGCGAAATGGACGGATTCTCCACTTTGGCGAGTTGTTCCGCCTTGGTAATTGCATCTTGGAGGGTACCAATTTTGTCCACCAAGCCATTTTTGAGGGCTTGGTTGCCGGTCCAAACACGACCTTGTGCGATGGGATCAACCGTTTCAGGCGTCATTTTGCGCCCAGCTGCGGTGCGTCCTTCCGCCACACGCTTCAAGAAAAGTGCATACCCACGATTAACGTGTCCTTGCAGTGCTGCGCTTTCTGCTTCATCGAAGGGACGACTCAGCGTTCCGAAGTCGGCTGACTTGTTCGTCTTCACAATGTCGAAGCGCAGGCCGAGTTTATCTTTCACCAATCCGGAGAAATCGGGAATCAAGCCGAAAATGCCAATCGAACCGGTGATCGTCGTCGGTTCTGCCACAATGTAATTGGCACCGCACGACATATAATAACCACCGGAAGCCGCCATACCACCCATCGAAACGACAACAGGTTTCTTTTTCTTGAGCAGTTGCACGGCACGCCACATTTGTTCGCTGGCATACGCGCTGCCGCCGCCGGGAATTGATGCGGAGTACCACCGCTTTCACGTGATCATCGTTGGCGAGTTTGTCCAGATCTTCGACAACTTGGCTGCCTACAATCTCGGCACCGCCGCCCATCAGGGCACCACTGCCGGAAACATCGACAATGTTGCCCGAAGCGTAATAAACAGCGATTTGTTGATCGTCGTCGCCCGAATCTTTTTGCGTCTTCGGCCACAGTTTCTGCGCTGACGAACTTCACTTCTTTCTCATTCACGCGCTTGCGCAACTCATCGCGCACTTGATCAATATAAAACCAAGTCGTCTACCAACTTCAGACGCTTATAGTCCGCGCCATCCGCCAGCGTAATGTAGCGATCGGCATAGGCATTGAGGGTATCGGGATGGAGTTTGCGCGAAGAGGCCACAGCCGAATAGGTTTCTTTCCACAAGTCGGTGATCATGCTCTGCACCTGTTCGCGGTTAGCAGGACTCATTTCTTTAAGAATGAAGGGTTCTACGGCGCTTTTATAGGTACCTACTTTGAAAAACCCTGTGCTTTGACGCCCACTTTCTCCATGAGTCCCGTCCAAACATGGGTTGCATGGCGATACCATGCCAGTCTAATAAGCCGGAAGGGTTGATAAGTACGCGATCTCCCACAGAGGCGATGTAGTATGCCCTTTGGCTGTAAGAATCGGCGTACGACACAATGAACTTTCCGCTGCTTTTTGAAGTCCAACAGTGCGCCACGCAATTCTTGAAGTGTGGCAAAGTCCGATGAAATTGCACCGCCTTCAAGATAAATACCCTTGATGCGCTTGTCGTTCTTGGCTGTTTTCACCGCATCAATGAGGACATCCAGTCCTTGCGATGAGGATTTCGAACGGCCGAGCAGTTGATTCAGCGGATTTTCTGAGGTGGAGCGGTCGACAAGGGCACCATTCAATTCAATACGCAGAATAGAATTGTCGGCCACCGACTTCTTTCCGCTGTCGGAGGCCATCATTGCGCCGAGCATCAAGAAGAACATGACCGTTGCAAACACGCCGACGCAGCAAATGCCGACGATTACGGCCAATACTTGCTTCAAAAAAACTTTTCATCTTCGGGGAGGGAGGGAAAAGGAGGGAAGGCACGACTAGAAGAAGTCAATTCCCTCCGAGAGGTTGCTGAAAGAAATGCGAGATGAGCCCTACGGTTCTGCTCTTTTCGCCGTATTTTCTTACGAGAGGGACAGCTGTCTGAGCAAAGAAGGAACACCTCATTATATATATAAGGAGTAGGAGGTCTTTTATCGCAGCACTAATTCGACGGGGCAGTGGTCGCTGCCGAAAAATGTCGCTGTGAATGCACGCCGATTCGAGGCGGTCGTCCAAACGCTTGGAGGTAATGAAGTAGTCAATGCGCCACCCGGCGTTCTTTTCGCGTGCTTTGAAACGATAACTCCACCAAGAGTAGGCTCCTTCTGCGTCAGGATTGAAGAAACGGAAGGTGTCTGTAAATCCACTTTCGAGCAATTTGGTGAATTGCGCGCGTTCCTCATCGGTGAATCCCGCATTCTTGCGATTCGATTTCGGGTTTTTCAAGTCAATTTCGCGGTGTGCCACATTCAAGTCGCCGCACATCACGACAGGCTTCTTCGCGTCGAGTGCCAAAAGATAGTCACGGAACGCGTCGTCCCACGTCATTCGATAGTCCAAGCGGCGCAAACCGTCTTGGGAGTTGGGCACGTACGCCGTAACGAGGTAGAAATCTTCAAATTCCAAGGTCACAGCGCGGCCTTCGTGGTCGTGTTCGTCAATTCCCAAGCCGTAAGTTACACTCAAAGGGCGGATGCGCGTAAAAATAGCGGTTCCGGAATAGCCTTTCTTTTCGGCGTAGTCCCAATAACTCTCGTACCCTTCAAATTTGAGGTCGATTTGTCCTTCCTGCAACTTGGTTTCTTGCAGGCAAAAAGCAGTCAGCATCGAGTCGAGCGAAGATTTCTTCAAAACCTTTCTCGCGGCAAGCTCGGAGACCATTGACGTTCCAAGATATAATTTTCATGCAATTATGGTGTCGTGTAAATACGTTATAATGCAAATATAAGCTTTTTATTTTTGTCCGTCCCAATCTTTTTCTCCGAAACCTCATTCTCTATCTCATTCCATCACCTTGTCCGATGTTTTCGCGTAGGCGAGTGAGGTAGGCATCCAACTTATCGGCGTTCTTGTCTGCGATGATCTCGCTCAGTTCCGCCAGTTCGTTGCGAATCAGTTCCACTTGTTGCACGGTATGTGGGTTCCACAAAATTTCGCGCAACAGCCCATTGTCCTCGCCCAGCACACCGCGTGCGATGGCCAAGTGGCGTTTGAACGTCGTGCCCGGGGCTTGCAACTGCTTCATGGCCGCCGCGAACACAAAGGTGGAGACAAATGGCGTAGAGAGGGAGTAAGCCATCGTTTTGTCGTGCTCGGCAAACGAGAACTCGAAAACATTCAGCCCCAAACGCCGATAGAGGTCGATGAAAAACAGGCGCCCCATGTGGTCGCCTTCGGTAATGACGATGGCATTCTCTTGACTCAGGTTGTCCAAGCGCGCAAAGGTCGGGCCGAACATGGGATGCGTCGAAACATAGCGGCGGCCACATTGCGCATAGTAGGTTTGAAAATCCGTTTTTCACCGAGGCAATGTCGGCGAGAATGCAGTCTTTGGGGAGAAACTCCTCCACTTGGCGGAAAGCCTCAAAGCGTATATTTGAGCGGGACGGCATTGATCACCAGCTCGGGGGCGAAATCCTGAATTTCTTCATGTTCGGTGAAGCGCAAGGCGTGATAAACGAAGCGCAACTTTTGCGCATCGGTTTCAAAAACGGCCACTTCGTGGTGGAAACTCAAGAGGTCGACGAAGAAACTCCCCATACGACCGGCACCGAGGACTAAGATTTTCATATGGCTGAGAAGGATTGCGAGAAAGCTGTGAGAAGCGAGCGCCACCACCGCATCGATGTGATGGGAGGTGCCTACTTCTGCGGCTCACTCCTTATTTATTCATTACTTCTACCTGTTGCGCGATGCTCTCTTCGTGGATCAGTTCAAAGAGTTCGCGCACAAAAACGCGCATTCACACCGCACAAACTGCCTTGTGCCCCGCGTTTGTCCAAGATTTCTGAGTAGCGATTCGTCTGCACGATGGCCATATTGTGGTCGCGCTTGTAGGCTCCGATTTCTCGGCTGATGCGCATGCGGCGCGCCAAGAGGTCGAGCAGCGCGTTGTCGCACTCGTCGATCTGTTTGCGCAGCGATTCGAGATTCTCCGTCAGATCGGTCACTTCGCGAATCACGAGTTTGTCGCAAATCAAGCCCAGCACGTCGGGCGTCACCTGCTGCGAGGCATCGCTCCACGCCGCATTGGGACAACAATGGCTTTCTACGATCAGGCCGTCGAAGCCCAAATCCATCGCTTGCTGGCAGAGTGGGGCGATGAGTTCGCGACTTCCGCCCGTGTGCGACGGATCTCCGAAAATCGGCAGGTTGGGAATGCGGCGACGCAGCTCAATGGGCAGATGCCAGAGCGGAGGATTGCGATAGAGGCGCTTGTCGTAGCTCGAAAAACCGCGGTGAATTGCGCCGAGTCGGTGCACACCGGCATCGTTCAGGCGCTGAAGTCCGCCAACCCAGAGTTCGAGATCCGGATTCACGGGGTTTTTCACCAGCACCGGGATGTCAACGCCGCGCAAAGCATCGGCCAATTCCTGCATGGCAAAGGGATTCACCACCGTACGTGCGCCCACCCACAACAGATCCATGTCGTGTCGCAGTGCCGCCTCCACGTGTGCCGGCGTGGCCACCTCGGTGGAGATGAGCATACCGAGTTCTTCTTTCACACGAATGAGCCAAGGTAGTCCCGTTTCGCCCACACCTTCAAATCCTCCGGGCTTGGTGCGCGGTTTCCAAATGCCGGCGCGAAATATTTTGATCCCATTTTTGAACAGCTGCCGCGCCGTGGTCAGCACCTGTTCCTCAGTTTCGGCCGAGCAAGGACCGGCGATCACGGTGGGACGTGCCGCATCGATGCCGGGAGAGAGAGGGAGAGAGTTCGAGTTCCATATCGAGAGATGATTGAATTGCAAAAATAAAAATAAATCGTGAGTCAGCCTTTATCCGAACACGCTTTGCAGGCGAGAAAGTGCTTCGGCAAGTCGGTTTTTCGTCGGCACACAGTGAAAGGCGCACATAACGACGCCCATTTTTCGCCAAAAATGAATCCGGGTGTGATGAACACACGCGCTTCATGCAGGGCACGTTCCGTCAACTCTTCTGCGTCGCCGAGATGAGCGGGGATCTCGCCCCAAAGAAATAGCCCCGTTTGTTCACGGTTATATCGGCAACCGAGGGTGGTTAGGATAGCTTCCGCCAACTTGCGACGCTCGGCATAGCGCTCCACGTTGTGTTGTCGGTGCCAAAGATCGTCGTTGTCCACTGCCGCTGCGGCCGCCAACTGCACTGGGCGGAAAGTTCCGGAGTCGATGTTGGACTTCACTTTGAGAATCCACGAAACAAATTCCGCATTGCCCGCCAACATGCCCACGCGCCATCCCGGCATGTTGTGGCTCTTCGACATCGAATTGAGCTCGATGCAGCAATCTTTCGCCCCGTCTACGGACAAAATCGAAAGCCGTTCGCCCTCGTTGAGAATGAAGGAGTAGGGGTTGTCGTTCACCACCACGAGGTGGCGACGATGGGCGAAGTCCACCAATCGCTCGTAGGTTTCGCGACAAGCGCGAGCCCCCGTGGGCATGTGCGGATAATTGCACCACAGCAAGCGCACCCGCGAAGTGTCCATCGCTTCGAGTTCGTCGAAATCAGGTTGCCATTGGCGTTCCGGGCGAAGATTGTAGGGCACCGGCTGCGCACCGAGCAGGCGCGAGAGCGAAGTGTAGGTGGGATAGCCCGGATCGGGCACCAGCACTTGGTCGCCGGCGTCGACAAAGGCCAACGTGGTGTGCAGTATGCCTTCTTTCGAGCCGATGAGCGGTTGGATTTCGCGCTCGGGATCTAATTCCACGCCGAACCATCGGCGATAGAAGCGCGCCATGGCTTCGCGCAATTCGCGTGTGCCCATGGTTGGTTGGTAAGCGTGCGCGCCGGGTTCACGAACGGCTTGACAAAGGGGTGTCGATCGTGGCCGGCGACGGGGAAGGTCGGGGCAACCGATGGCCAAACTCACAATATCGTGGCCTGCGGCATTGAGGCGAGCCACTTCTTTGAGTTTGCGCGAGAAGTAATATTCTTGCACGTCGGCAAGTCGGCGTGCGGGGCGGACAGCGATGTTCATGGTGTGGGGGGATATTTAGCAGGCGGTGTATTCGCCTAAGATTTTGAGTTCGAGAGTGAGAGGGCGCATGGCTTCCACGCATTGGAGATAGCGTGCATACTCATTATACGTCACATCAACATAAAAGCGGTACTGCCATTCGTGACCGATGATGGGGAGCGACTGAATTTTGGTGAGATTGATTTTGTAGAAGCTGAGGATGCTCAGCACGCGTGCCAGTGTGCCCTCTTCGTGCGGCAACGTGAAAACGAGCGTGGCCTTGTTGCGCAATGCGACACAGGGCACAGCATTGTTCCGTTCGTGGGCGCTCACCACCAAGAATCGCGTGAAGTTGTGCTTATTGTCCCTCAATGCCACGCTCCAGCAGCTTTGAGACCATACCGTCTTGCGGCATCGGCGTGACAGACGGCCGCGTGTCCGTGTCGCTGTTCGCGAGCGATGTCGGCCGCCGCGCCGGCTGTGTCGTGGGTTTCCACCACTTTGAGTTGCGGATGTCGCGCCAAATAGTGACGGCATTGCATCAACGCCACAGGATGTGAGTTCACCTCGGTGAGTGTCGTCCAGTCGTCGTCGGGCAAGCACATCAATGCGTGCTCAATGTGCAACTTGTGTTCGCCCACCACGGTGACGGCGTTCTCGAGCAGCAGTTCGTAATTGTGAAGCAGGCTTCCGGCGATGGTGTTCTCGATGGCCACGAGTCCCAAATCGGCCGATCCGTTGCGCAGGGCGTCAAACCCCGCTTCGAAGGTGTTGCAGCAAATCATATCGAGGTCGGCATCGCCGAAATAGCGGCGAGCGGCAATGTCGTGAAACGAACCGAGGATACCTTGAATGGCGATGTTCATCGTAGTGTGGAGGATGGGGAGATGGAAAATGTGAGAGGACGAGCCACTACTGCGGGCATAAAAAAATCCCGCTTGTGGTAAGCGGGATCTAATCGTTGGCCGAGGCCTGTATTTCTTCGTGACACTAACGCACGACTTCCCGCTTCACCCGGTAGGTAAAGTAAAAGAAGTAGCTATAAAAGTAGCGTTGCGTTGTCATTTTGTCAATTATTTATGGTTTGATGAGGGCAAAAGTAAAGAAAATCTCAAAACCGAGCAATAGGATGGTGTGTTTTTGAGTAAAAACCTACATTTATCCTTTTTCGAGGGCTGAAAAACAGCACAATCGTTACAATTAGGGTTGATTTTGTTGCTCCAAGTAAAGATCGATCACCCTCATGATGAGAATAAGGATCCCATTTTTCAACATAGGCACACACCGCGCCGATGAAACTTTCGCGCAGTTGGGTTGCTTTTCACCATGTTGGAAAGGGCATTGCAAAACCATGTATTCAGCTCTCCACAATTTTCGCGCGGCACCTGTAGTGTACGTTCCGGGGCAGTGCTCCTCGCCCTTGTAATACTTGCAAAGTTGAAGCAGTTTTTTTCTTTTTCATTGCTGTGAAGTATGAAGTTGATGCGTCGAATTTAGCATTTTCTACCTGTTCCCCATGAATCGCAGCGTTAAAACTGAAGCCCGGGGCTGAATAGCTGTTGAAAGTACGTCACCGCGTGCCATATCGATAGGCAACTGCAACGAGATGAAAAGGAAAGTCCACTTGCATTCGTTCAATGCTCCTATCGTTTGAGGGTAACGAGAAGTGTCGTTCCGAAAACCCGTGATCTCTCGACAAAAAGTCCACGTGTTTTCTTATATATCCCACGTGTTTTGCGCGAAAGTGGGGGACTTTTTCCGCGCGATGGGCGCGTGTAATATCCAACCTGTGTTTCGGTGCTCAAAATCAGTCGAAAAGCGTCGCGCTTGTGAAGACTACACTTTTTATATAGCGCGCTCGATTTTCCGCTTGTGCGGAATTTGGTCAAAAGCGCGAAAGCCCGTAACTTTGCCGTAATATGAAAATAGACCAATTTCCTCCCAACTGCTTTGAGCGCGCCGTGTCTGAAAACGGCCAAACTGCCGAGTGTGGGAAGAAAAAACCGCCTTGCGCCTCGTTTTGCACCTCTTGCGCAAAGATGCAGGCGTGACCCATGCGCTAGCCGACAGCTTGTTGCGGCTGCGCAACGAGGTGAAATACTGCACACACTGCCACAACATCAGCGACCACGAGGTGTGTGAGATTTGTGCCGACGAGCGCCGCAACCAAACGCAGATCTGTGTGGTCGAAAAACGTGCAAAACGTGATGGCCATTGAGAGCACCGGTATCTATGCCGGCCTCTACCATGTGCTGGGCGGCGTGATCAGCCCCATGGACGGGGTGGCGCCGGGCGATTTGACCATCGCCTCGTTGGTAGATCGTGTCCGCACGGGCAAGGTGAACGAAGTGATCTTCGCCCTCAACCCCACGATGGAAGGCGACACCACCAATTTCTACATTTCTCGCCAGTTGGCGGCGGTGATGACGCCCGAACATCCGGTGCGCATGAGCGTTTTGGCACGCGGCATCGGGGTGGGCGACGATTTGGAGTTCGCCGACGAAGTCACCCTCGGGCGTTCGCTCGTGGATCGCGTGGATCTTAAAAACTAAATCAAGCACTATTGCCCCCAACAGAGCTGTACTTGCTCGACAATCAAAATTATTTAGATGACTTATACTCACAAGACGGGCGTCTATGCCCTCTACCTTGCAGCCCTCGTACTCGCTGCAGTGCTTTATTTCGTGTTGGACGGCACCGACCTGTGCGGCAACGCGCCGACGTCGCGCTATGTCGTGAATCTCGTGTGCATCGCTGTCACCGCTGCGGCCGTGTTCGTCGTAGTGTCGTGGGAGAAGTTGGGCTTCGTGGCTCGACAACTGCAATCGCCCGACGAAAGTACCGTGCGCCGCGCGGTGCGTGTGGCGCATTTTGTGCGCACGGCCGCTTTTGTGCTGACGCTCAACTTCAACGTGTTGGCCTATTGTTTGGCTTCCTACGCTGAAAACCCCAAATACTGTGTACTCATTTCGCTCGTGCTGGGAATCATGGTTTTCCCCAAGTTCGACCAACACCATGAAATCTGATTGGTATGCTGATCAAAACTGCTGAATTTGTCATTTCGTCGGCCAGAGCCGACCAATGTCCGCCGACAGAGGGGCGACCGGAGTATGCTTTCATCGGACGAAGCAACGTGGGCAAAAGTTCGCTCATCAATATGCTCACCGGCCGCAAGAAGTTGGCCATGACTTCGTCGACACCGGGCAAGACAATGCTCATCAATCATTTCGCGATCAACAACGAATGGTTCTTGGTCGACCTGCCCGGCTACGGCTATGCGAAGCGCGGCAAGAAAGAAATGGAGAAAACTGCGCAACCCTGATCGAGTATTACGTACTCGAGCGCAAAGAACTGACTTGCCTTTTCGTCTTGATAGACTCTCGCCTCACGCCTCAGCGCATCGACCTTGAGTTCATTCAGTGGTTGGGCGAAGAGGGGGTGCCGTTTTCGATTATCTTCACCAAAGCCGACAAGAACAAGACCGGCGAACTGCGCAAGAACGTGAACCGCTTTCTCGACGAACTGCGCAAGGAATGGGAGGAATTGCCTCCGCACTTCGTGACAAGTAGCGCGCAAGGTCGCGGACGCGATGAGGTGCTCGACTATATCGACCAAATCAACGCACAATTTCACGATAACGCATGAACCGCTACGACGGTGTGCGGCGCATGAAGCGCATATTGGTGGCCGTGGCGGTGCTTATCGTCGGGGCTTCGTTGTGGGTTTCTCACCGCTTGATCACCGACCTCAAGGCCGAAGAGCAAACCAAGATGGGGGTGTGGGCAGAAGCCATGCGCTCCCTCACATCAGCCGACGAAACGACGGATTTGAACCTCGTGTTGCGCGTGATCAACGACAACCATACGATTCCGGTCATCGTGACGGACGAAAAAGGAACGGTGAGCACTTCGCGCAACCTCCGCTTGCACTACCGCAGTGTCGAGGATTCGGTGAAACAGGGTGGGCGAAGCGCTGCAACGACTCAAAGTGAGCGGCCACACGATGCGCATTGCGCTGAGCGAGAGCGGAGAGAGTGGTGCACATGCTGAGGCATTGCACATCTACTACGGCGAATCACTACTGTTGCAACGCTTGGCGTGGTTCCCTTATGTGCAGTTGGGCGTGGTGACGGTGTTTCTTTTCGTGGCGCTGCTCGCTTTGCTCTCGACCAAGCGCGCCGAACAGAACAAGGTGTGGGTGGGACTGACGAAAGAGACGGCTCACCAGTTGGGAACGCCCATTTCGTCGCTGATGGCTTGATGGCGGTGATGCGCGAAGCCTATCCGGACGATGGGCTCATCGACGAGATGGAGGCCGACGTGCGGCGTTTGGAAATGGTGGCCGAACGCTTTTCGAAAATCGGCAGTGCGCCGAAACTGCGCCCCGAAGCGGTCGGCCCGATTGTGGAGCGCGTGGCGAAATACATCGGCCGGCGCATTCCGAAGTCCGTGAAGTTGGAAGTCGACCTGCGAGATAAGGACGCGCTGATTCCCATTTCCGCGCCCCTGGTGGAGTGGGTGGTCGAAGTACTGTGTAAAAAACGCCGCCGATGCCATGCCCGGTGTGGGACAAATTGGCATCAGCGGCGGAAAAAAACAGGCGATTGTTATGTGATTGACGTGACCGACACGGGCAAAGGCATCGAACGCAAGCACCACAAAAACCGTGTTCCGTCCCGGTTTCACGACGAAGCAACGCGGTTGGGGCTTAGGTTTGTCGTTGGCCAAGCGCATCATCGAAGAATACCATCACGGACGTATTTATGTGTGGCGCTCGGCACCGGGCGAAGGTACGGTGTTTCGCATCGAACTGCCCATCAATTCGCAGTAGATGCCGAGTTTATAGAGATTGAACAAGAACAAAATCGGACGTTGTGAGAGCAGATTGCGCCGCAACGCCGATTTTTGTTATTTTGAACAGTAGGCAATAGACGCCGTCCATGCGCCATCGGTGCAAGCGACACCACGCTTTGGCCACTTTTTGCGCGTTCCGTCATCGGCGCTCCCAAGCGAGCGAGGGTGCGGAGCGCGATTTCTGTTTGGTGCAAGAAGTGCTCGTTGGGATGAATGCCAAGATGGCGGAGGGGATTGTCGACAGGGAGAATAGAAAAGCCGGCCGCCGCGACTTCCAAACCGAAGAGGGCATCTTCGTAGCCGTAGTCTTTGCAGCGCGCCTCGTCAAAACGGACACGATCGAAGACCGAGCGGCGGAAGAAAGAGTTGAAGACGGTAAATTCCGCGGCTGGATGTTGCCGCCGTCCATCAAGGGTGCGATGCTGCTCGGCGTGAATTTCATAGCGCCAGCGCAATTCACAGCCGGCGGGGGCTTCGGCGAGATTGGTGATGCTGCCGATGAGCACATCGGCGGCTTCGCGCTGCTGCCAGTAGGAGAGAATGAAATCGTCGGTGCAGACTTCTGCATCGGAATCCATGAACAATATATAAGGAAAGCGGGATTGCTCGACTAAATAATTCCGTGCGGCGGCTCTACCTACGTTTTCTGTAAGGCGCAAATGCGTGCAGTTGGGAAGGAGTTCGATCATTTCGTTGCGCTCCACGATGCTTTTCATCAGGCGATGCGTCGTCGACAACGAGAATTTCGTAGTCGAATTCCGTTTCTCCATATTGCGCCTGCAATTCTTCGCATTGTTTCTGCACATCGGCTACCAAACGTAGACAATCGACGTTGTAAGTGGGAATAAGTACTGAGATCATAAGAAACAATCTTCCGTATAACAAAAAGTGCACGCATTGCTCAAGGAGCGAAGCGTGCACTTTCTATGAAGGGGGGGGGCTTTGTCAATCGATTCACATACCGATCGATAAAAACACGTCTAATTTAGAGCGGCACACAATCAGAGTTTGGCTTCAAGTGCCGCGATCTTAGCGAGTGTGTCGGCCTCTTTCTTGCGCTCGAGGGCAACAACGGCTTCGGGAGCGTTGTTGACGAAGCGCTCGTTGGAGAGTTTGCCTTGAATGCTCTTCAAGAACTTGCGCAAGTGCTCGAGTTCTGCCTTCGCGGCTTCCTTCTCCGCCTCGAGATCCACAACATCGCCGAGATAGAGGGCATATTGTGTGGTACCGACGAGGAAAGTGGAGTAACCGGCGCCCGAAACTTCTTCAGACACCTTGATTTCGCTGAGAGAAGCCATCTTGCCGACGAGGGCATCGTAGGCGCTGACTTCGTTCTTGCCGACAACGGTGAGAGCGAGGACTTCGCGCGGCGAAATGTTCTTTTGTGCTCTTGCAGCACGCACACCGGCCACGATGCCCTTGATGGTTTCGAACTGCGCGATGAGGGCTTCGTCACCCGTACAGGGGCGTATCGATGGTCTGCGGCGACACCATGATGCTCTCGCCTGCACGACGATCGGCAAGATGTTGCCAAAGCTCTTCGGTGATGAAGGGCATGAAGGGGTGCAAGAGGTGGAGCAGGTCGTCGAAGAAGCCGAGAGTTGCGCGATAAGTCGCAGCATCGATCGGCGCTTGGTAGGCGGGCTTCACCATTTCGAGGTACCACGAGGAGAACTCGTCCCAGAAGAGACGATACACTTCCATGAGGGCTTCGGAGATGCGGTATTTCGAGAACAAGTCGGCAATGGTGGCAGCACTCTTGCGGAGTTGTGCGGCGAACCACTCGGTGGCTTGCTGAGAAGTGGCGGGCTGTGCGAGATTTTCGTCCACTTGCCATCCTTGAACCAAGCGGAAAGCGTTCCAAATCTTGTTGCAGAAATTACGACCTTGCTCACAAAGCGATTCGTCGAAGAGGATGTCGTTGCCGGCAGGTGCGGAAAGCATCATGCCCATACGTACACCGTCTGCGCCAAACTGGTCGATGAGATCGAGGGGGTTGGGGGAGTTGCCCAAAGACTTCGACATTTTTCGACCCAACTTGTCACGAACGATACCGGTGAAGTAGACATTCTTGAAAGGCATCTTGCCGGTGTACTCATAGCCCGCCATAATCATGCGCGCTACCCAGAAGAATATAATATCCGGGCCGGTTACGAGATCGCTGGTGGGGTAGTAGTACTCCAACTCCTCGTTGTTGGGGTGATTAATGCCGTCGAACAACGAAATGGGCCAAAGCCACGACGAGAACCAGGTGTCGAGCGCATCTTCGTCTTGACGCAAATCGGAAAGTTGCAGGTCTTGACGACCGGTCTTCTCGCGTGCCAACTGCAAAGCGGCTTCGGGAGTTTCGGCCACCACAAATTCTTCCTGTTCAGCGTTGGGGGCACTGATATAGTAGGCAGGAATGCGATGTCCCCACCACAGTTGACGGCTGATGCACCAGTCTTGAATGTTGCTAAGCCAGTTCTTATAGGTGTTTTTGTACTTTGCCGGATAGAAACGAATCTCGTCGTCCATCACGGGCGGCAAGGCGAGATCGGCAAAGTGCTGCATGCTGAGATACCATTGCATGCAAAGACGGGGTTCAACGGCAGTATCAGCGTTACGTTCCGAATAACCCTACTTTATTGTCATAGTCTTCCACTTTTTCAAGAAGACCTGCGGCTTCAAGATCCTTGGCAATCTGTTCGCGCACGGCCATGCGATCTTGACCGACGTACATTCCAGCGGCTTCCGAGAGCGTTCCGTCGGCATTGAAGATATCAATCGTTTCGAGATTGTGCTTTTTGCCGAGCATGTAGTCGTTTGTGTCGTGAGCGGGAGTGACTTTCAGACAGCCGGTACCGAATTCGATATCAACATAGCGGTCTTCGATGACTGGAATGACACGATCCACAAGGGGGACGCGCACTTGCTGCCCCTTCAACCAACCGTTCTTCGGATCCTTGGGGTTAATGCACATGGCAGTGTCGCCCATAATGGTTTCGGGGCGCGTGGTAGCGACAACCGCATAGCGACCTTTCTCGTCACTATGGATAACTTCGCCCTCAACTCCCGTTGCGGAACCATTATCTCCCTCAACATAATACTTGAGGTAGTAGAGTTTGCTTTTCTCCTCGCGATAGATCACTTCTTCGTTGGAGAGTGCGGTCTGCGCCTTGGGATCCCAGTTGACCATACGGAGGCCACGATAAATCAATCCCTTGTTGAAGAGGTCAACAAAAACTTTGATCACGCTTTCGCTGCGCGTTTCGTCCATCGTGAAGGCGGTGCGATCCCAATCGCAGGAGGCTCCAAGCTTACGAAGTTGCTTGAGAATGATGCCACCGTGCTCTTCTGTCCAATCCCAGGCGTGGCCAAGGAACTCTTCGCGCGTCAAATCACGCTTGCGAATGCCTTGTTTTGCCAATTTGTTGACCACTTTCGCTTCAGTCGCGATAGAAGCGTGGTCAGTGCCGGGCACCCAGCATGCATTCTTGCCTTCCATGCGGGCACGACGCACGAGAATATCCTGAATTGTGTTGTTCAGAATATGTCCCATGTGCAAAACGCCGGTAACATTGGGGGGAGGAATGACAATCGTGTAAGGCCTGCGCCCATCGGGCTTAGAACTGAAAAGTTTATGGTCGGTCCAGTAAGCATACCACTTACTTTCCACTGCCTCGGGGGCGTATTTCGTGGCTAATTCCATATAGAGATCAATATTCTTTGTGTCGTAATAAGAAAAGTAATGATGCAAAGTTACGCATTTAGCTGCAACTATCGCTGTAACAGGCTTATATTTTGCCCAGAATGCGGTCGATAACCCAGTTTGTTGGCGTGGCGCTCACCGCATCGCAGGTGCAAACGGTGTGTCCTTTGAGATGTCCCATGATTTCGCGCAATAATGGGACTTGAACGTGCTCCGGATTTTCGACAACCAAGTGACGCTCGCCACATTCACACTGAACATGGATAGGAGCATAGGTGAAAACGGAAAAAGAGATTTGGCCCCGGTCGCCAATGAGGAGGATTCTGTCTTCTTTCGCGCTTTCGTGCGCCACAAAACACCACGTTCCCGAAGCCGGCATGCCATCGGCAAAACGAAAAGCGGCACTTACCGTATCTTCTGTGGGGTAGAGTCCGCCACGATTGGCAGTGTACCCTGTTGCCTCCACAATAGGACCGAATAATTGCTGGAGCAAATCTAATTGATGTGGCGCCAAATCATAAAAATATCCCCCGCCGGCGATATCGGGTTGCAGGCGCCAAGGTAAATCTTTGGAACTATAATCCAAATCGCGCGGCGGAACCGCGAAACGGATTTGTGCGGAGAGCACTTTCCCAATCGTCCCTTCCGCTAATAATTGGCGGACGCGGTCGAAGTAGGGAAGGTAGCGCCGATAGTAGGCCACAAAACACGGACGGCGCACTTCTGCGGAGATATGATTGATGCGAAGACAGTCGGCATAGCTGGTGGCAAGTGGCTTTTCTACGTAAACTGCCTTGCCGGCTTTGAGTGCCATGATCGCAAAGATGGCGTGTGTCGACGGAGGGGTCGCAATCATAAACAGCATCTACGGCGGGATCGTTCACAAGATTCTGCGCATCGGCATACCAATGGGCTATCTTGTGCCGTTCGGCAAAGGCTCGAGCGCGAAGTCCGTTGCGACTCATCACCGCGACGACTTCTGCGTCGGCTAACTCCGTGAAAGCCGGTAACATTTTTCAGCTCTGTGGCCTGACCACAGCCGATAAATCCCCAGCGAATGGGAACATTTCTGTCCATTGAATTGATTTCTTGTTGAATGCTGTGAGCAAGAGAGAAAGCTATCCCAACTCTTCTGGGAAGACGAAGTAAGGCTTTTCGTGACTTGCGGAGAGTCTTTTCGAAAAGTATAAAAGGATGGCGAAGCCCTACACGATCTTATCGTGTCGAAGGACTCAATCGCTTCTTTCCACCACCAATATAAATTTGATTGGGTTGAAGCGGACTTGAAACTCTTCGTCCACTCAAATCATAGAGGGGGAGTTTCGGCATCTTGTGTGACGGCTTGTAATTGAGGCAAGCCCACCACGCTATAATCATCGTAACTAAACGTCATCGTGCTGTCTTCATTGGTGCGCATACCATAGAAACGATGGCGTGAAGTTCCCCTGTACCAGAAGAAACGAGGCGTGTTTTCTACAGAAAACTCCTTGGCTTCGCTCAAACCGGGAAAGAAATCGCCGCGATACTCATCCAAATGTTTTGCCTTCGCAGCACTTTGCCATATTCCATCTGCACGAACAATGCTACAGCGCAGGTGTTGTTGGTTCGTATTCACTGCATTGAGCGCCCAGTTGTCAGCATCGTAGTCAATGTGGTAGAATAACATCCCTTGACCGATGCCTTTGGGAAACCAACGCGAGGGTTGGCGGTTCTCCAAGATGTAGTATTCTGCAGAACGATCCGGGTTTCGCAACAAATAAGATTTGGGGTGGGTAGAAGAAGACTGCGACAGCGAAGCAATGGTCAGTTGTCCATTAGCAACTTTCAATTCTTCAGGTTGCAACCAGCCTAAGCACGCCCGTTCGTAGGCCGAATAGCCCATCGGAGCGTAGCCATCGTTCCAATACTGCCCATAGTCCATCACATCCAAGAGGTCGGGGGTTTGATAATCGAGTGGATTGCCACTCGTTGAATAGAAGTCCGGCAAGCCCAATGCGTGTCCCAATTCGTGACACAGCACACCAATTCCGTCGAGTGCCACATGGTCAACAACAGGGTAGCCGTCTTCCATCACCACTTGTCCATTTTCTCGCTTATAAACCGGCGTCAATTCATTCCCCACAAAGTAACTATTGAAAGCAACACCATTGACGCGTGTATATTCGGCCTTATAATGTGCCCAAATGAAGTCTTCGCTACCTCTGGTTTTGGAGTTGTGTTCTCCTTCTCCGGCGAAAATGAAGACAACCAGTGGAACAGCATTTCCGTTGACAAAGGGAGTGAATTTCATTCCTTGCTTTTGAGCCAAATCTAGCGCTTCATTGTAGAATTCATAGATATGGCCGTTCTTGCTATTGCCGATATTCGCGCCATAGAAGGAGCGAGGGCGCGAAAGACGCACTTTTCCCCAAAACATCAAACTCCGGAGTGAATCGACCATAGCTCTGATCTACAAAATAATCGCGTACACTTCCTCTCGAACTTTTGTTCTGACGATAGCCCGGTGCGTTGAATTGCTGATTAAAACCTTCAATTGTAGACTTTTCATCGAAGGAAACGTCGGCAAATTCCACCATGACAACCGGAATCCGTTGCTTTCCGATGCTCGGTAGCGTACCCAAAGCCGTTTGTCCCAAGCGACCAAGTCCGTCTTCGGAAATCGTATGGAAAGAGCGTGTGGTTCGTTGCGGAGCCTGGTAAGGACAGCGCATTTCTCCACCTCCGGGGCGAGAAAGTCCCAAACTATCCAACGCTACAGACGAGATTTTGCCGTCGCTGTCCGATACCAGAATGCGTCGCACAGGCTGCGTGGCCAGCGCAGCGGTAATAGTTGTAGAAAGGAGGCAAGTAAGGGCAAGAGATTTAGTCATAACGAGTGATAGTGCAAGCCGACAATACGGCGGTAGAGGGCAGTGATTTCAAATACAAGCATTCCGACAGCAGAAAAAGGCAGCCGCTGCCACATATACCCAAAGCGGTACGTTCGATTCGTTGAACATCAATTCGGATAAGGCGCTTTCAACGAGACCTACTCCAATCAATACGAGCGGAAGCGCCACCAATCCGACAATAACAAGCCACATGGAAACATCCAATGTGAAACGCAACAAGCATTTGTCGGTTGAGGGTTTCATTCTTTTCAGGCATTAGCGTCCATCGCTGCGAACGCAACATCCGCAATGTCGCGCGATGTGCTAAATACAAAGAACCTAATAAGAGAAGTCCACCTATTGTGGTGCAAATGAGTCCCGGCCAGTCTAAACCGATGGCACTGAAAGCCACACTGGGTTCGACATTTTCCAACATCAAGGCCAGCATCGGCGCAATACAGCGATATACGGCGGAAGCCAAACCGACTGCAAGAATCGCAGCTGACACTGCGCTCGATAAATAAGGGAGGCCGATTTGACGAATAGCCGTATGCCGGCGTCTGGCTAAGATGAAGAAGGCTTTACGATAGACGTTCATTTCAATATACTTGATGGTGCAAAGCAAAGGTAAGAAATCTTCAGTCAATTTCAAATACTACGCTCTTGAAAAATTGACTTCTCTCGCTTACATCCAACAGTTTGTCACCAACAGCCAGACATTTTCCCGCCAAAGCTTCGCTTGAACCGCTTGATCGTGGTGGCATGCTCTGCAAACTCAGGCGAAAAGAAAGACAAAGAGGGGAGAGTAGTACCTTGACTACTCCATATTATATATAAGGTGTCGACACGCAAAGAGAAGCATACTCATATTTACAATAACAATCTCTGCATCCGTTTCCTATGATTGCGCACAAAACATACCACGTCACACCGAAAAAGAAAAACTCCACTTCCCTCAAAAGTGGGAAGTGGAGTATGAATCAGGAAGTGCGAAGAATTATTCGCCCTTTTCCATCTTAGCTTTGAGCGCAGCGAGTGCGTCGTTGTCGCCGAGGAGGTTAGCAGCAGCCTGGTTGTTGAGAACTACAGCTTCTTCCTTGTTGGCGCGAGGAGCAGCAGCGCGGCGGGGCTTCTTCTCGGTACGTTCAGCCGATACGCTTTCGTCGAACGTGCGCGTGTGCGAAAGGAGGATGCGGCGGTTGTCCTTGTTGAATTCGAGCACCTTGAAAGCGAGCTTCTCATTGAGTTGAGCCTTCGAACCGTCTTCCTTAGCGAGGTGACGAGGAGTTACGAAGCCTTCAACGCCATACTGGAGCTGAACAACAGCACCCTTTGTCGTGAAGTTCCGTGATCGTACCTTCGTGTACGCTACCTTCAGTAAACACCGTTTCGAATACATCCCAGGGATTTTCTTCGATTTGCTTGTGGCCGAGGCTGAGACGACGATTGTCCTTGTCGATTTCGAGCACCTTCACTTCGATGGGAGCGCCAACCTGCGTGAATTCGCTGGGGTGCTTCACCTTCTTCGTCCAAGAGAGGTCGGAGATGTGGATCAGACCGTCAACACCTTCTTCGAGTTCTACGAACACACCGAAGTTGGTGAAGTTACGAACCTTAGCCGTGTGCTGCGAAGCAACGGGGTACTTCACTTCGATGTCCTTCCAAGGATCTTCCTTGAGCTGCTTGAGACCGAGCGACATCTTGCGATCAGTGCGGTCGAGCGTGAGGACAACAGCTTCCACTTCGTCGCCCACCTTGAGGAAGTCCTGAGCAGAGCGGAGGTGTTGGCTCCAAGACATTTCAGAAACGTGGATGAGGCCTTCGACGCCGGGAGCGATTTCAACGAATGCACCGTAGTCAGCCATTACCACTACGCGACCCTTAACCTTGTCGCCGACTTTGAGTTCTGCATCAAGCGCATCCCAGGGATGGGGCGTGAGCTGCTTGATACCGAGCGCGATGCGCTTCTTCTCTTCGTCGAAGTCGAGGATAACCACCTTGAGCTTTTCGTCGTCCTGCACCACTTCGCGGGGATTGCTTACGCGACCCCAAGAGAGATCCGTGATGTGAACGAGACCGTCAACGCCGCCGAGGTCGATGAACACACCGTAGTTGGTGATGTTCTTAACCGTACCTTCGAGCACTTGACCCTTCTCGAGCGTGCTGATGATCTGCTGCTTCTGAGCTTCGAGTTCAGCCTCGATAAGTGCCTTGTGGCTAACCACAACGTTCTTGTACTCTTGGTTGATCTTAACCACTTGGAAGTCGAGGGTCTGACCAACATATACATCATAGTCGCGGATGGGCTTAACGTCGATCTGCGAACCGGGAAGGAAGGCTTCGATGCCGAATACGTCGACGATCATACCACCCTTCGTGCGGCACTTGATGTAACCCTTGATGATTTCCTTGTTCTCGAGAGCCTGGTTGATGCGCTCCCATGACTTGCTTGCGCGAGCCTTCTTGTGAGAGAGGATGAGCTGACCCTTCTTGTCCTCGAGGTTTTCTACGTACACCTCTACTTTGTCACCGATCTTGAGTTCGGGATTGTAGCGGAATTCGTTGGCGGGGATAACACCATCGCTCTTAGAGCCGATGCGTACAACAACTTCGCGCTTGGTAATGTCGGTGATTTCACCTTCTACCACTTCGTTTTCGTGCACGTTGTTGAGCGTCTGTTCGTAAGCCGCTTCAGTAGCCTTGTGGTTTTCGCCGGTGGCAACAGTGCCATTTTCAAATGCATCCCAATCGAAATCTGCGAGAGGAGCAACGTTTTTGAGATTCTCCATTAATGTTAGTTAGTTGATAAATGTGGATAATTAAAAGCCCGTGTCGGCCGCGTCCGAGTGTCCCATATTGGAGAAAGAGGGCTGCGCTCGTGATGTCGTGGCACGACAACGGAAATTCAAACAGTGCCGAAACACCGCAATGAATCGTCTGCAAATGTAGGCGTTTTTTTTGAGATGGGTGGATTTCAAAGTAAATATTTCGCTGTAAGTGAGAGATTTTCGCCTTTTCTGCGTGCTTTGTTGAGCGAAAATTGTACTTTCGCCCCAACAAAACTCCACAACTTATGAAGAAAACGCTCCAACTTTTGGCTGCGACCTCCCTCTTGGTCTTCGCAGCCTGCACCTCCAAGAAAAGCGACAGCCCCATTCAAAACACGGCAGACAGCACCGCAGTGGTGCAAGACTCAACCCAAGCAGCTGATTCCACCCTCTACGGCACAGCGACCGACGATTGGGGTATGAGTACTTTCGCCCTCAAGACAGCCGACGGCCGCGAAGTCGAAGTCGTTCGCACTCGCAACGACGGCACGCCGGCCGAGATATTTGGCGATTTGGAGCCGGGCAGCGAATATGCCATCACAACCACCGACAACGGGGCGTCTTTGGGCACCGCCATCAACCTCACACAACTGAAAAGCATTGTGGGCGACGACTTCAAAATAGTGAACGGACAATTATATCTCCATCCTTCCCAACAAGCCGAGGCCGTAGAAATTGTGAAACTTGATGCCGATAGTTTGGTTGCCAAAGGAACAACAGAAGTTTACCGTCTCGGAAAACAAAAACATTGATGACGTCGAACAGCAAACCCATACGCATATATAAAGCCTCCGCAGGATCGGGAAAAACCTTCACCTTGGCCGCCGAGTTCATCGCCAACCTGCTGAACGACTTCGACACTTTCGACAATGCGCACCGCCATCAGCTCGCCATCACCTTTACCAAAAAGGCCACCAACGAGATGAAAGAGCGAATTTTGCAGTATCTCTACGACTTAGCCTACAACAAAATGGCCAACGTGGGGATGCTCGCCGCGGTGCGTGCGCGACTCACGCAACCACTGAGCGACACGGCCATCTGCGATCGGGCAAAAAAAACACTTCATCAGATTCTTCACGGCTACGACCACTTCCGTGTGATGACCATCGATTCTTTTTTCCAGTCGATGCTCTCCTCCTTGGCACACGATCTCGGGTTATCGGCAGGCTTCCGCGTGGAACTCAACGACAAGAACACAACGAGCCGTGCGGTCGAGAAGATGTTGCGCGAATTGCGCCCCGGTTCGCAGGAGTTAGCATGGGTGACTCGTTTCGTCGAAGAGCGATTAGAAGATTCCAAAAGCTGGAATGTCAGTTATCCCCTCAACGACCTGGCCGAAGAGCTCACGAAAGAGGTCTATATGACCAATGCCGATCGACTTCGTGCGCTTCCCCTCGACAGTGCCACCATCAAAGACTACCGTGCCGACATCAATGCGCTCAAACAAGGCGCTAGGAGCTTATTCAAAAGAAAGCCACGCAACTCGATGCGGATATCTCTAATAATGATGGATACACAAAACTCAGCAGAGGGAAAAGACTCATTCAAGGCTTCCTGAAAAAAAGTATATTGATTGGGACTTTGGAAAAACCGGTTCGGTGAATAAGGTCAAAACCGACACCATCGACAAGTTCATAGAGGATCCCGTTTCCAAACTCAATAAGAAATACAAAGAGCAGTACGACGCTTGGGCAACAAGTCTCGCAAAAGATTTTGCCGCTTTCCGCCAATGCGTAGACAACGAGTTGAAAACGATCAATTCGTGCGAGCTGAGCCTGCAAAAGCTCAACTCCCTCCGCTTGCTCGACAACATCGATCGCGAAGTTCGTGCACTCAATCGAGAAAGCAATGCCTTCATGCTGGCCTACACCCCATTGCTTTTTCACAAACTCGTGGGCACGGACGAAGTCTCCTTCGTCTTTGAGCGCGCCGGCACGAACTTCCGGCACATCATGATCGACGAGTTTCAAGACACCTCACACCTTCAGTGGGAAAACCTCAGTCATCTCTTTTGCGAAACCACATCGACCGGCAACAGCAGCATGATAGTGGGCGATGTCAAGCAGGGCATTTACCGTTGGCGCGGAGGAGATTGGAACACCCTCGCTCAGTTTCGCGACGACGTCAACACCGAAATCAACCACCTCGAAGCCAACTATCGCAGTGGCGAGCGCATTGTGCGTTTCAACAACCGGATTTTTGTTCACGCGGCACAAGTCCTCGATGAAGACGGACTGGACAAAGCGCAAACCATCACCAACCTTTACGCTGAAAAGGAAGTGGAGCAAGCACCGAAGAACGACGGTGGTTTCGTGCGCGTCCATATTCTCCCCAAGCCCGAGAAGGCCAACCCCGAAGAGGGCGATGCCACTGTCGATCCCGTCGACGAAGCGAACGATGTAGAGCAAAAATTGGCCGAGCAAATCATTCGTTTGCGCCAAGCCGGCATCCCTTATGACAAAATGGCCATCCTCGTCCGCGTCAAAGCCGAGGCCCAACGACTTTTGTCGTTCTTTGCCACGCTTTCTGCCTACGAATACTTCACCGACGACCCCATACAGTTGATGTCCGACGAGGCTTTTTGTTAGAGTCCTCGTCGGCAGTGCAAACCATCGTCCATACGCTCCGTTTGGTGCTGCACTCCGACGATGGAGTGGCTCGCGCTTACGTCGAAGCCCACAGTTCGCCGGAGCAACACGCCGAGGTGTTCGAAAAAAATCCACCAATGGCAGGGGCGAGTTCTACCACAATGTGCCGTTCTACGAACTCGTGGAACAAATCGTAGAGCTCTTTGCACTCAATACACAAAAGGGGCAAGCACCTTATCTCTATGCTTTCTTGGATGCCGTCATCACCTTCCTCGAAGAGAACATCCCCGACATCGCCACCTTCCTAAAATACTGGGACGAGAAGCTACATGAGCAGAGCATCCCCTCAGCTGCGGCCAAGGGCGTGCGCATTCTCACCATCCACAAGTCAAAAGGACTCGATTTTCATACGGTTTTCATCCCCTATTGCAACTGGGATATCGAGAAAGACCGAAATTCCGATCTCTTATGGATAGAACCCGAAGAGAGTCCTTACAACAAAATACCCTTACTGCCGATAGCGCTCAACAGCAAGACGGCCAACAGCATCTACGCTCCGCACTATGTGCAGGAACGCATCAGCCGCCGTGTCGAAAATCTCAACATCGGCTATGTCGCCTTCACCCGCCCGCGTCAAAACATTGTCGTCATCGCGCCCCTACAGGGGAGTAACACCTTCCGCGAGGTACTTGCCGCCGCATTGTGGCGCACCACGCAGGAAAACGACGAGTTGAAATCGTGTTTGTCCGTCAGTCACCTCGGCCACATGCCTGAAGATAACGATGCCAACAGCAAAAAAACGGCAATACACCTACTTTTTCCACCGATGGCGAACTGCTGTTTGAATGGGGCACTCCCTCTCATCTCGAATGCGAGACCGACAGCGTGAAGAAAGAGAAAACCAACCCCCTTCTCTTCGACCCCGCTGCCGAAACGGTGCAATACGCGCTCAACGACCGCAAGGTGCAAGTCGTGCAGTCCAACAGTGCCCACCTCTTCAACGCCCGCCTGCTCGAAGACGCCGATACGCATGGCGAAATCGAGCAACTCGAAAGCGCGTCGTCGCGGTGAAATGCTCCATGCCATTCTCGAAAAGGTCGACACAGCCGACCAAGTCGAGGCCGCCGTCAATCGCTTTGCTGCCGAAGGCCGCTTGGTCGACAACGCAGATGCCGCTACGGTCATTCAACAACTCACCGAAGCCTTGGCACAGCCCGCCGCTCGCGAGTGGTTCGACGGCTCGTGGAGCCTATACCGCGAACGAAACATTTTTGCGCAAGGGCAAAATGCCGCAACGGCCCGACCGCGTCATGGAACGCAATGGCGAAACGGTCGTCGTCGATTACAAGTTCGGCGCACCACATCGCCGACATCACGAGCAGGTACAGCAATACTGCGCACTGCTCACACAGATGGGGCGGCGTAACGTCCGCGGCTTTGTTTGGTATGTCTACACCGGGCGAATCGATCCCGTCGAATTGGAGCCCGAACTCTTCCAGAACTAATCCTCTGCAACCGTGTTTTCAGACGAAACGCGCTTGCCATTTCCCGAAATAGGGTGGGGTAAGAAAAAAGCAGTCCACTTTTTCATCAAAGTCGTGAAGTTTCGATCGAATCTTCGCGACTTTTTTCGTAAGTCCTCAACTTTTCCTGCCCTTTTGTGCCCCTTTCGGCTCAATGTGCAAAAGCCCCCTAATGGAAAGCCCCAAAACACAGCGCATTTCTAAACTTTTCCGTGCGAAGGCTTTGTAATGTGTGCGCTTATCGCTACATTTGCAGTGGAGACCACGGACGTTTCAACAAGACCACGGCCTTACCGAAAATTAAGCGCCGCGCGGTCATTGTATCCCCTCTCATTTTTCGCCACCATCGGCGATAAACGCAGGGCACAAGGCAGCGTTGTGGAAGCTCCTCAGAACGTTAAACGTAAATATATCTATCATACACTCACAACATCATGACAATCGATACTTGCAACTTCGCAGGCCGGAAAGCCATCGTACGTGTGGACTTCAATGTGCCCCTCGACGAGAACGGTAACATCACCGACGACACTCGCATCCGCGGTGCGCTCCCCATCTCAAGAAGGTGCTTGCCGACGGCGGCGCGCTTATCATCATGAGCCACATGGGTAAGCCCAAAGGCCAGGTGAACCCCAAGTTCTCTCTCGGTCAAATCAAAGAAGCCGTAGCCGCTGCGCTCAACGCCCCCGTGACGTTTGCCTCCGACTGCGCCAAAGCACAGGAAGCAGCCGCAGCCTTGAAGCCCGGTGAAGTGCTTCTGCTCGAAAATCTCCGCTTCTATCCCGAAGAAGAGGGTAAGCCCGTAGGCATCGACAAGGCCGATCCCGCTTTCGAAGCGGCCAAAAAGGAAATGAAGACGCGTCAGCAAGAGTTCGCCAAGACCCTCGCCGCTTATGCCGATTACTATGTGATGGACGCCTTCGGTACGGCTCACCGCAAGCACGCTTCGACCGCTGTCATCGCCGACTACTTCGACGCCGACCACAAGATGCTCGGTTACCTCATGGAGAAGGAAGTGGAAGCAGTCGACAACATCCTCAAAAACATCAAGCGCCCCTTCACCGCCATCATGGGTGGTTCGAAAGTGTCGACCAAAATTGGTATCATCGAGAACCTCATGGACAAGGTCGACAACCTCATCCTCTGCGGTGGTATGACTTACACCTTCGCTCGCGCACTCGGTGGCAACATCGGCATATCGCTCTGCGAAGAAGATAAGCTCGACCTCGCTCTCTCTATCATTGAGAAGGCAAAGGCCAAGGGCGTAAAACCTCGTTCTCGGCACCGACTGCGTAGCCGGCGACGACTTCAAAAACGACTGCAACACGCAAGTGGCATCTGTCATGGATATCCCCGAAGGCTGGGAAGGTCTCGACGCAGGTCCCGAGAGCCGCAAGGCCTTTGCCGCAGTCATCGAACCCGCTAAAACGATTCTCTGGAATGGTCCCGCCGGTGTGTTCGAATTCGACAACTTCACGGCCGGTTCGCGCGCCATTGCCGATGCGATTGCCGTTGCCACGAAGAACGGTGCCTTCTCGCTCATCGGCGGTGGTGACTCCGTAGCCTGCATCAACAAGTTTGGCATGGCCGACCAAGTGTCTTACATCTCCACCGGCGGCGGTGCTCTGCTCGAAGCCATCGAAGGTAAGGTGCTCCCCGGCGTTGCAGCCATCAAGGGCGAATAATCCATCGCTTTCTTAGCAATAACCCATTCAAAGTTACGGAGTGCGCAACGCCACGAGCGTTGCCACACCGTAACTTTTGCTTTTTCTACATGTCGCATTCCTTTTTCTCCTCCCTACGCGTCCTCCGTGTGAGCGCCCTCGGAGCCTTGTGCCTGACGATGGCCGCTTGTCATCGCACCGGCGCATCGATTGAGGTCGGCGATCGCCGTGCCCCCGACGATAGCACTTCGCTTCGCATTGCTTGCACCCTTACTGCCGAAAGCCTACCGTTCTATTATGCCGTTCGCAGTGGCATTTGCGACTCGATCGGTCTACCGCTGCGCGTGAAAACGTACTTTGCCCAATTTGATGCCGACACCGCACTCCTCGGCCGCACTGTCGACGGCGGAGTCACAGATCAATATCGCGCGGCCTACTATCGTTCGCGCGGCAAGATGCGCGATTTCGACCATTTTCTCTCTCTCGATGGACGTTGGTCACTGGTGGCCGGCGGTCGTTTGCGCATTCGCGAACTCCGCAACCTCAAAGGACGCACCGTGGGCATGGCACGTTTCGCCAATTCCGACCACTATATTTCGCGTTTGCGCGACAGTTTGCGCCTGAAAAGCGACGATCTTTTCTACGCACAGATCAACAGTTACAGAATTCGTTTGCTCATGCTGCAGAATGAGCAAATCGACTGCGCTGTGCTTCCCGAGCCATACGCATCGCGCGCCTTGGCCGAAGGCAATGTGTGCCTGTCTGCGGCACGACCCGCCGAGATGCAAATGTCGCTCTTCCTCCGTCAGCGCACGCTGCGCAATAAACGCCACCACGAGCAGGCACAACTCTTGCGCAAAGCCTATAATCTGGCCGTGGCCGACCTCAATAAGGGGCGTTCACCGCATTTAGACACCGTACTGGTCAGAGATTACCAAATTCCGGCCAACCAACTCTCGGCCATTCGCCTTCCACACTACGAACCGGCGCACTAATCCGCCCCAACCACACACTCTCGTTATGAATTCTGTCACCTATCTCACACTTCGCGAGGACACCCTGCGTGCTCTGCGTGAATTTCAGCTCGCTGATGCCCTCCGCTCCCTCAATGGACAGCTCCGGCAACTGGCCGGCGCGGACGAGTTGCAACACCGTTACCGCGTGTTGAACAGCGAATACACTGATTTACTCAGCGAGTTGCGAGCCGGTGGCGGAGTTCCGAGGGTAAAAGCACAACAGTATGCTTTCTTGCAGGAAACTTACCGCCTCACTGACGATTTGCATCGCTACTATCGGTTCGAGTTTGCCTGCGGCTTCGTGCGCCCTGAGAAGGAGGTGGACGGACGTGTGTGGTGCGCCACCACTTATTGGCGCAAGATGAAACTCGACCTACAGTGCGTTCGGTCTTCGACGGCCAAGCTCCGAACGAAACGCTCTTCAATGTGCTTTGGACCGCGCCGCAGTGGAGTGAGCAAGATGCGGAGGCAGCACAGCTTTTTCTCTACCGCGAAACGGTAGACGCCGAGCGGCGCGCAATGGCAGCCTCGGCCGTCACCTTGCGCCTCTTCGCTTCGTTCGACGATCGGCAGTTTGCATGGTTGTGCGAAGGCGTGACGCAGAAAACTGACGCCGTGCTCCGCGTACGTGCCCTGACGGGCGCCGTACTTGTGGCGGCAAAACAACAAACGTGGCTTCCACTTTTTCCGGAATCGCAAGCCGCGCTCAAAACGCTCGTGGGCTCCTCTTATATGCGCCGTTTGGCAAAGACACTGCAGTGCGCTTTTTGGATAGCACAGGAAACGGTAAGCTTCAATCGCCACTTGGTGAAAGACTTACTTCCCTTGATCATCGAAAGCCGCAGCGCTTTTCCGGCCTCGGTCGAGGAGGTGGAGCGCGTTCTCTATGAGGGGGAAGATTTGTCGCAGGAAGAGAAAATATCCGTCGTGTGTTCATGGAAGTGGCTCGCGCACAGGGTGAGGGAATGGACGTAAACTACGGCATCTTCAGCCGTTTCTTGGCTCCGCATCCCTTCTTCCGCGAGGCTTCGCACTGGTTCTACGAGTTTTCGCCCACACATCGCGAATTCGCCCACTTGCCCGAAGACATTGATGTGAATGCGGCTACACAAGTCGGGCGCATTGGCAACACGGAGCGCTTCGGGTGGGTGAAAGCTGCGGAACTGATCAGCGCTTTCACCGACGAAGTGACAAAACGAGAGCGGAACATGCAGTTCACTTCGCCCTTTGCCGAAGCCAACTTTGTGTTTACGGTCGATGTGGTGGGCGACACGGAAGACATCACCCGCGTCAAGGGCTATGTGCGCGACTTATTCCGATTTTCGTCGCTCTACGCTCACCGCAACGAACAAGAAAAATCCGTTTCACGGCGATCTTTTTCCTCGCGGCGTCGCCGCTTTTTTTCCGCCGCCTTTGAAGAGGAAGAGGGAAGAGAAGAACTTGCCGAATTTTTGTCTCCGACATAAGTCGTGGAACTGTGTACCGGAACTCATTAGCGAACAATCTACGGACATTGATGCCCTGCGCAAACTGGCTTTTTGCCCACTATCGTTTGAAAAAAACTTGAAAGAAGCGGTGCGCATTCTCGAAACGGCCTTGCAGATCGACGCCAATAATTATGAAGTGTTGCGTGGCATCACCCGAATCTACGATGAGTTGGAACAAAAACGAGGAGGAACTTACTTATTTAGTACAGATGGAGGCTCAGAAACCGGAGGATGAGCAAGTGCTATTTATGATCGCGGTGTGCTATGCCCGCTTGGGGCTGTATGATCTGGCCTTGTCATACCTCTATAAACTGGAGTATCTCTACCCGGACAACTTGTTGGCGAAGCGAACCAAGGCCTTGTGCTTGTTTTGCTTGGAGCGTTACACAGAAGCCGAGCCGCTCTTCGAAGCACTCCTCACGGCGGACGTAACTCCATTGGCTTTGCAGAAAGAGGACGAGGAGAAGCAGCGCGAAAACGTCATCCACGTCAAAGCGGGTGACTATTATCACGCTGCGCACACGGCCTGGGCACTCGGAAAGACCGACAAAGCCATCGAATATTACATCAGTGGGCTTTCAATCAAGGGCGATACGCGTGCAAATGCGAACTTTTTTGACGAAGATCTCAAAGAGTTGCGCGCCATCGGTTGGTCGGAAATCGATTTTGCCTTGATTCGTGACCTCATCAATCGCGAGTTGGAAGCCTAACAGACATGAAGTGCGCACGCAGGGCACTATCAACTGAGTGCTCATGCTTTTTTCTGTGCTCCTTGCCCACAGAGCCCGAAAGATAAACCACGAAGGCGGATGAGTTGTGGTTTTGTATGCTGTGTGGACAGTGGATTGGGTAGCTTCGATCATGTCTCGTCGCGGTCGCGTGAAGACGCATCCCGCGACGGAACGTAGCGCCTTTTTGTCTGTTCCGAGAGGTTGGGATATGGCGAAGTCGCGCCGGGTCAGTAAGTCAAAGAGCGTTTGCGCCGGATGGTCGGGAAAAAGCACCTCGACTTTGCGCTATATGGACGCCGCAGTGCGGCGGAATGAAGGGAAGTTGTGTTTTATCAAGCGCAAAAGTAAGGATTTAGTTTCGAACTATCGAAGATTTCGCGAGAAAAATATTCCGTTTTTTGAGAATCGGGAGAGATCGAATAAAAACTTGTGGACTTTCTTTCGAAACGCCCCTTCTTTTTTTCTTCTTCCTCCCGCTTTTTGGAAAAAGACGCCCGTCTCTTCGCTCACGGTGTCACCCACTGTTTTCTCATCCGCACAGCCTTACGCGCGAACGGACACGCCACTGCGCATCGCGCACTCAGCGAGTTCGAAATTCTTGCCTTCACCCTTCACCTTCACCCGCAAGTCGTTGATACAGTGTGTGTTGTGGGTGAAGGAAAAGCCCTTTTTCTGCCTTCACCGGTGAAGGAAACAAGGGTGAAACCTTCACCCGCAAGTCGCTGTTTTCTAGCTTCTTACAGTCGAATAGTGAAGAGGTGAAGGCAAAAAACGAAAAACAGCGGACGCGCGCGCTACGCGTGCGCGTTGGGGACTGAAGTGGGAGGCCGGTGCACTTTTGAGAAAGGGTTTCCGGTAGTAGATACACCACTCCAAATGTCGGATGAACCACAAATGAAACCAGAAAAAGCCAAAAGCTCAAACACAGTGCAGCTACTGCACTACAACGGAAGATTATTAAGAGATTAAAGACGTATCAGAAACAATGAACGATTACAGATGGTTTATCAAATCCCTCGTTCAGAGAGGGTGGTCTTTTACTCCTTGGGGAGAAAAACAAGACAATCATTATTCCTCGGAAGCTAAGCGAGTTCTCCGTCAAATAGAAAGGACTTCGTTGGACTTTCAGTACTTCATCCAGAGCTTTCTAGCCATAGGGAAGACTCTTGGTTTTTATCTCACTCTGATTATTTTATAAATACTGATGAAGGCTTCTCTTGGAATGAATATGAGAAACTAAGCATTCAAAAATGCAGAAGAAGAGGGAGATGATAATAAAAAGATATTCATAGAAAAATTCTGGGATAGTTATCTGCCATTTGCTTACTCTGTAAGGAATGGGTATTCTTATCTTGCTATTGGGGTTTCAGGAGTAAATGAGGGGAAAGTTATCTATGGACGAGAGCCTATATTTGAAGACTTTAGTATTGAAACTAATAGTTTTGAGGACTTTCTAAGCTCATTTCTTCTAGTCCTTACAGCTCAAAAGAGTTCTAGCAGATTGCTTGATTTTATCTAAGTAATGGATAGGGGAATATGCTGTCTCCTTTTTTTTATCTACTTTTCGCCTATGTATTTGGTTTCTCAATTTCTCTATATTTTTCTTTGTGGTTCAGAGGAAATTATCTAGATTTGCGGAGTAGAAATCGGATTACAGCTTCTAGCAAGGAGCATCTTAGGTATAGCTAAAATGGAGGAGGTAGATATGACATATCATATCCACCTAGATGAATTGTACTCCTTAAATAAAGAAGGTAAGAGTTTTGTTATTCGTAAAATAGAGAATGACGATGAAGTATAGAGAGTAGTAAAATTGTGACTTTCTAGAACGACCATTTGATGCTAAGACAATGGGAGACCGTGCAACGGTCTCAGATTAGTAATCTCCCTCAATGAACCTAAAAGAGTAGGATATAAAGATAAATGAATATGAGTCAGTTGTTTGTTTTATATACTCCTTTCGTTCGTGTGCCAAAGGATATTCCTAATAGAATGCATATCACACTATCTGATATCTATGTAGAAAAAGATAGAGATGCGACTATATCGGGTACATTTAGTGATTGGATAAGTGACAAGCCTGTTTTACCCTCTGAGATGTATCTGTTCGTTGAGACAAAGAGGAAAGAACCTGTCTTTGATTACCTCTACTGGGGTAATAATATGTGGGTCATCTCTGAGTTGTTTTACTCCTATCTCAAACCCTATATAGAACATCAGGCAGAGGTGACAAGATGTAGAGTGTTCAATTCCATCCGGTACGAGAGTACTCGAACTTATTACGTGATGCGCGTATACCGCTTTGATAATCGATTGCTCAATCGTCACAAGAAGGATAGGGTTAAACATGTCGAATACACCGATGTCTTTTTCTTCCCCAGTATAAGCCCACGCAAGTCACAACCAAGCAAACCTGTTTTCTTCTTTGATGAAATTGTTTACAACGGTGTGATGCTTCTTACAGAAGAAGGCTATCAGTGGGTTAAGCAACACTTATATAAGCCACAAGTGTACTTAGCGAGCGATTACCCAACTTTGTATATGCATCAGTTTGAAGAAAAGTCGATTGCCCATATTCATCCATTATGATGCTGACCTCCAAAAGGGGGGAGTGCAGGTATGGGACAATGGTGGTGCGAAGCATAGAAAATTATCATATATCAAAAAAATAAATTATGATGTATTTTGAGTTTATTGCCAACAAAGAGGCGGAAGATTTAATTTACTCCGCCTTTTTTTCTGTGTGGGAATCTATATACTACAGAGATTTACTCCCCAATATGGAAGGGACTATGCAAGGAGTTTGGACTTTAGAGGATCCTGGTTTCTCTATTTACATAACTAAGTCTGAGTATAAAGATCTTATAGTGGAAAATGAAAAAAAACTCTTCAATTTAGAGATAGCCCTGTTATCGTCTATAGCTATTCAAGGACACGAGATGATGGATTATGTGCTCCTGGTAGACTAGCATATTTTGGAGAGAAAGCCTTTCCTGAATTCAGGAAGGAATATGGTGCTATCATCAGGAAGATAAAGCGGCACTTTTTGGTACTGTAAGGACTGGTCCGTATGGGTCCCTATTAGTATGGGTGAGGTTGTTCATGCTTATATCCCTAATAGAATGGTGGTGCTGAGCAAAGTATCAGGCTGAGTGGCTTCAAGTTCAGTTAGATCTGAATGTAGTAAGCCAGCTTTCTGATGGCAGGGATAGTACTACGACTACGACCGAGGCCATCCGATGAGCAGAAAAAGAAAGCAAGTTGTCGAAAATAGATGTATCATGCTCAAGTATTTTTACAATAATCAAATAGGGTTTCTTGATGTTGACCCTGAATTTGTTGCGCTAGGGCTCAAGTATGCTCGGAGAAAGGCAATTGATTCGATCCGGATTAGAACTCTCAATCAGAATTCTGGACATCGCTATAAGGTTGACTTTCAGCTTATCGCTTGTCAAGACTCTATCCGTAATTTCATTCTAGAGGATGATTTTAAGATTACTAATCTTAAGGAAGGGAGAGTTTTAAGCGATATGCAATCATTGGTTTTTCTTTCGTTGTCGCATCCAATAGAGATTGAGTGGGGGAAACTTGTTAATTTGGAAAGGCTTGAACTTGAGAGTGACAAGTATGTTAGAGGATTGTCGACATTGAAAACTCTAAGAAAGTTGTTAATAGTAGCAGTGGGGCAAGAGGGCTTTCAAGAAATAACAGCTTTGGAAAATTTGGATAGCTTAGACATTGGAAGGGGCCGTTTGGAGCATCTAAATGGTATTCAATCGATGAAGTCCTTATCCTCATTAACCATCGGGTATGCAAGTAAATTGTATGATATATCTCCAATAGCAAGCTTGCCTAACTTGAAGACATTGCATGTGGAGCGGTGCAAAAATCTGACGGACTTCTCTCCTCTGAAAGGCAACAATGTGATTGAGAAGCTCACCCTTGATCAAGTTGAGAGTTTAGATTTTGTCCCCCAGATGCAATCTCTATATGCAATTAAGTTTTTCAACTGTATTGATGGAGACTTAAGACCTCTATTGGAAAGTAGAACGCTTAAAGACATTTACGATACTGTCCCCAAAACGTGTGTAAGCTCCAAAGTTCTTATATTTGTGGTGAAATAGCTAATCAAACAAAGAACAATGAAGCTTACAGCTGAACAAAGATCGGAAATTATTTCCGAAATGGCCTCAAGTGAGGCCGGTTTTAATGAGTTAATGCGCGTGCTTTTGGATAGTTTTTCCAAGCAGGAGCGCGCCCTCTTCTTAGAGGAACATAAAGGTGAACAAGGCAATGGTTTCCGTCCTCGTCGTTGGCGTGGCCACGGTTGCAGTTTCAACTTCGCATCCCTCGCACTCGCTCGGGTGCTTTTCAACCGATCATACTCGGCGTCTTGGCTGCTCAGGAAAGCGAGCGTGCACTGCTTTTTCATGAGTTGTATGCGCGTGGACTTTCCTGTGAAGACATCGCCGAGGTGGGTCGCCGCATCTACGGTCACCACTACAGCAAACAGCAGGTGAGTCGGCTCTCCGGGGCTTGTTACGAGGAGATCCAAGAGTGGCTTGCGCGCCGACTTTCTTCTCATTATTTGGCCGTCTACATCGATGCCACGTTCTGCAGCACGCGTCGCGACGGGAGCGTCTCGAAGGAGGCCTACTACACGATGTTGGGACTGTTGCCCGACGGCAGTCGCGAGGTGCTCACGGTGGTAAATCACCCCACAGAAGGGGCAATTACTTGGGAAATGGAGCTCGAAGCGCTCAAGGAGCGCGGCGTGGAACAAATCGATTTGATCGTCTCCGATGCCTTGAGCGGTATCGAAAATGCGGTGTGTTCGGCTTTTCCCACGGCGCTGCACCAACTCTGCGTCGTGCATTTCAAACGCAAGGTTTTGAACACCGTTTCCACCAAAGACAAAGCCGAGGTCGGAGAGGAACTCAAGGCGCTCTTTCCCGTGGAGCATACCGACATGACACCTCTTGCGGCCTATGAGAATTTGCGTACCTTTGCTCGGCGTTGGGGCAAGAAGTACCCGAGCCTTGCCCGATTGGCCAGAGAACGCAATGCGGCCTATTTCACCTATCTGAGGTTTCCCGAAAATGTGCGCCGAATGATTTATTCGACCAACTGGGTGGAACGTCTCAATCGCTGCTACAAGCGCACTTTGCTCATGCGTGGCGCGATGCCATCTCCCGACTCGGTAGTATATCTCTTGGGCTCTGTGGCCAAGGAGAAAACAGAAGGGACGTATGCAAGACGACTTCCATTTTTTCGGGAATGGAAAATCAAGTAAAACGACAAAGAAAAATCAACATCACAAATCCCCCTCCGGCTTGGGGTACCCCAAGCCGGAGGGGGAGGACAAAGGAGAATCTTACACACTTTTTCGGACATTACCGACATTTACTTCTATCCAAGCAAAAAGCACTACACCCACACCCTGGAGCAGTTAATCACTCAAAGACGAGAACCTTTATAATAGCAAGACTCGCCGTTCTGCGGAGCAGCACCGCTCCCACCACTACACCTAATCCTCTTGTTCTTCCACCCAAAGGGCATAGCATTCTTCGTAAACGGCTCAAAGCCCAAAAGCAAAAACCCCTTGTCCTACAAAGAGGAGAAGGGGCTTTTGCCGTTAGAATGGGGGTTAGACTGCAATCACTATCAGCTTTCGAGCAATGATACGCCGGTGGGAAACGTAAGCAGAGGAACTTCTACTCAACGTAGAGAACAAGTCCTTTAAGATACTCACCTTCGGGATGATAGATGTTGATCGGGTGGTCGGCAGGCTGGTGCAATTGATGCAGGATGCGGACGTGTCGGCCACTTTGCGCGGCAGCGGTGAAGACTGCCAAGCGGAATTGGTCTTTATTAACCGCCTGTGAGCAAGAGAAGGTGAAGACGATGCCGCCGGGCTTGATCTTTCGGAACGCAATGGCGTTGAGTCGCGTGTAACCCTTGAGCGCATTGCGCAATGCGTCCTTGTGCTTCGCAAAAGCGGGCGGATCCAGCACGATCAAATCGTAGTTGCTACCGGCACGATCGAGGAATTTGAAAGCATCTTCGGCATAAGCTTCGTGACGCTGGTCGTTCGGGAAGTTCAACTCGATATTGGCTTCCGTGAGTCGGATGGCTTGTTCGCTGGCGTCCACACTGTGCACACATTTCGCGCCGCCTCGCATGGCATAAACCGAGAAACCGCCGGTATAACAGAACATGTTCAAGACGGAACGGCCGTTGCTGTACTCCTCTAAGAGACTTCTGTTGTCGCGTTGATCAACGAAGAAGCCGGTTTTCTGTCCTTTCAGCCAGTCAATGTGGAACTTTAATCCGTTTTCGACTGCAATATTTTCCTCCGTGTTGCCGCGCAGGAAACCATTCTCCTGCCCTAAATCGGCTTTGTAGGGGGAGGGTAGTCTCACTTTTGTAGTAAACCTGGCGAACACTGCCTGCTGTGGCTTCCAACAACGCGTCGGCAATCGCTTCTCTATCGCAGTGCATGCCGACAGAGTGGGCTTGCATCACGGCCGTGTCGCCGAAAATGTCGATAATCAAGCCGGGAAGTCGATCCCCTCTCCGTGTACGAGGCGATAGATGCCGTTTGTATCGGGATTGATGTTGAGTTGCAGGGCTTTTCGCATACGATAGGCTTCGCGCAAGCGGGTTACCCAGAAATTATGGTCGATTGGCTCATCACAGAAGGTAAGAACGCGCACGGCGATGGAACCGATTTGGTAATGGCCGCGGGCTATGAAAATTCCGTCGCTGTCTACGATGTCAACCACCTCTCCTTCTTGAGGAAGTGGTTCGCGATTCAACGTGCCGCGCAGGGCACCGGAGAAAATCCAGGGATGGAATCGTTTGAGGCTTTCAGATTTTCCGCGACGAAGTTGGAGTGTGGTCATTGATCTGTGGACTTTGTGGTGGGAATTTCGGGAGCTACGAGTTGGAAGTTGCCCGTTTTCTGCAATTCTTGCATACGATGATAGAGTTTCAAGCAGGCATCGGCATCAGTTGCGGCGTAGATTCGTTGTTTTTCGTCAAGCGCATCGGCCTCCCAATTGGAGAGTTGCGCATTTTTTGAGATGCGAAGACGGAAGAAGTTGGCAAAGAGTTTCGCCAAACTCATGTCGCGAATGCCCATCTGCGCAGCCATCTGTTGCAAGTCGACGAAATTCTTGGGTTTCAACGAGGGACGGCGCTTGGAAAGCTGCTGCACATCGTCTTTGAGTGAGAGCCCGATCTTTTTTATTTCGGGATTTTCGAGCAAATGCGCCAAAGCATTCGGCAACCCCATGTAGTTGAGGCGGAAAAGGAAACACAAATCAGCCGTTGCCACCTGCAAAAGCGCGACTTTGTGCTGCTGTCCTTTGCGAAAAGAGGGGCGGGTTTCAGTGTCGATGCCTAATTCCGTGTTGCGGCTGAGGTATTGCACAGCACGCTCCGCTTCTTGTTCGCTTTGGACGACAACGATTCGCCCTTCGAAGGTGTAGCGCGGGAGGGTAGGTATGAGTTTTTTGTCCGTTTGGACGAAAAGTTCTTGCATAAATTGTGAGGAAAAAATGACAGGGAGCCTATACTGAAGGAAAAGTTCCCCACTGTTCAGAGTTCGTCCACTTGTCCGGAGGCCACCAGCTCATGAAGTGCGCGCAAAGCGCCGAGCAACTGTTGCCCCCAGTGCATTTTGAATTCTTCTATGCACTCAAATAAAGCCACCTCCATGGCTTCTTCTATCTCGTTGCGGAAGGCTTCGACCATATTGCGCAAGGCTTGGTAAATATCGGCCAAGGATTCGCTGACAGTGCAGACTACCGGCGCATCCGAGTAGCGAAACTGCTCAACAAAGACATCAAGATAATCATCAGCGTCGCGCATAATGCTAGATATCTGAGTACGCACATATTCGTAGTCACTTTCTGTGACAACAGCTTCCACAAATCCGACACCTTCTTCCAACTCGTCGATGAAAGATGCCTTGAGATAGACCATAGGCAAGAGACGTTGCATGATGGTGGTGAACTCTGCTCGCTCACTTCCCGCACATTGTTCCACTTGCTTGCAGAATTCTGTGGCGACAGTGACGAAATCTAAAATATCGCGGCGATAAATGTTGTTCATATCCTGATGTTTTACGTGTTGGGGGGCAAAGTTACGGCTTTCTGCGTGTTCTAGCAGCAAAAAGTTGAGGGGTTTCGCAGAGGAGTAGCCCTAAATTCTCATTCCCTCCACAGGTGTTTTACAATCCGAACTTGCGATCGGGGCATTCGTAGAAGTAATAAAACCAATACGTGCCATAAAAGTCTTCCGCCATGAGGTTGCGCTCCGCCTTCGCGGCATTTTTTACGTCGCGAGGGTACTGTTTTCGAATACTGTCGCGGCGATTGACGAAATCTCTGTAGTTGGCTTCCGTCGCCTCGTCCGTATAATCAAGAATGGGGTGCGTTGTCAAACGAACATAGAGTACAAGTGCCTGCCGAAGCGCCACCGGAATCTTTTCCACTCGCTGCTCTTCGAGATAAACGTGGGGGATAGTTCCAGCAAATCGATCGAGATTGCCATCGAGTAGGGCAGTCATGGCCGGAGGAACAGAGAATGTGGAATCCCCTTCGCGCAAATAGGCGTAACCTCCGCTGCTAATGGGCGTATTCACGAGGCGTTCGGCAACAATACGGTCACTAAACGGATGATAAGTCCCGGGCAGCGCAAAAAACTGGCCGGCCATGCGATCGATCGTGCCCAAAGCGCGCAAACGCAACATCTGCAATCGGGGAGAATCGGGCACATAAAGACGCCCTACCTCCAATGCTTCATCCTCTTTATGCAGCGCAATGAGACGTGCCGTGCGCAACTCTAAAATAGTTTGCTCGTCGGCAACCGGAATCAAGCCTACGACAACAAACAACAAGGTTAGATAGAGCACTTGTCGCGTAAGTGACCCGCAACGCTTGAAGAGTTGCCATCGTTTGTTGCAGAATATCAGCAACGGCAAGAAGATGAAAAGCGCGAGGAGACCAAAGAAATGTGGAAAGCCGAGGAGAAATCGAGCCGTGAAGGCCGGCATCAGCGCATAGGTGCCGGCCATGAGGCGTTCTGAGAGCAGTACGCCGAAATAGGTGTAAACAAATGCACCGAAGAGTGCGTATTGCAAAAATACGCACTCTTCGGATCGGTTTAGTGATCGTCTGTCATTTATTTTTTTCGCAAGACAATTGCCGTACGAGCAGGGATGTAGAGTTGCAACCAACCCTTACCATCGCTCTCTAGTACGGGATCGTAGTTCGTAAAGTGAGTGAGCGAATCGTCATTAAGCGCTTGACCACCAAATTCTTCTGCGTCAGTATTGAGTACTACGCTATAAGCTCCTTCTTTGACCATGAAACCATAGTCAACATAGGGACGTGGTGGGCGAGAAATTGAAGACAAAGAGCAAATCTCCGCGCTGATATGCCAAAAATTTGGTCGCCATCGTTGTGCCAAATCTCAACAACGGGCAGTTTTTGGAACTGTTTCTCGCTTTTCAGCACCTTGAGCATCGCTTTGTCGAAGTCTCCGAGCAAATGATAGCAGAGTTCTTTGTCATCAACGAGGTGCCACTGACGGCGCGCGTACTTATGGCTCCAACCGTTGCCCTCTCTTGGGAAATCAACCCACTCGGGATGGCCGTATTCGTTGCCCATAAAGTTCAGATATCCGCCGTTGATGGTAGAAGCCGTGACCAAACGAATCATTTTGTAGCAAAAGCAATACCGCGAATGGAGCGTTCGTTCTCGTCGCCCTTGCGGAAATGCCAATACATATCGGCATCAATGAGACGGAAAATGATAGTTTTGTCGCCAACCAGGGCTTGGTCGTGACTTTCGGTGTAAGAGATGTTACTTTCGTCGGCACGGCGATTCGTCAGTTCCCAGAAGATGGATGAGGGCTTCCAATCTTCGTCCTTCAACTCCTTGATTGTCTTGATCCAGTAGTCGGGAAGGTTCATCGCCATGCGATAGTCGAAGCCATAGCCTCCGTCTTTGAACGGTGCGGCGAGACCGGGCATGCCGCTCACCTCTTCTGCAATCGTAATCGCGTGAGGGTTGAATTGATGAATCACCTCATTGGCCAGCGTCAAATAGCAGATAGCATTGTCATCTTGGTGGCCGTTGAAGTAATCGGCATAACCATTGAATGTTTCACCAAGACCGTGGCTATAATAGAGCATAGAAGTGACCCCATCGAAGCGGAATCCGTCGAAGTGGAACTCTTCTAACCAGTAACGGCAGTTGGAAGGAGGAAATGAATGACTTCATTTTTTCCGTAGTCAAAGCAAAGAGAATCCCATGCGGGATGTTCGCGTCGATCGCCGGGGTAGAAATACTGTTCCGGGGCGCCGGCGAAATTGCCTAAGCCCTCAACTTCGTTCTTCACGGCGTGACTTTGCACCAAATCCATGATAACGGCCACCCCTTGTTCGTGGGCAGCATCGATCAACTGCTTCAATTCTTCGGGAGTGCCGAAGCGTGAAGAGGAGCAAAAGAAACTTGAAACGTGATAGCCGAACGAACCATAGTAAGGATGTTCTTGAATGGCCATAATTTGGATACAGTTGTATCCATCTGCCACGACGCGCGGCAGCACATTCTCGCGGAACTCATTGTAAGTCCCAACCTTTTCCGCATCTTGCGCCATTCCGATATGGCATTCGTAGATGAGTAGGGGAGAGCGTTGGGGCTTAAAGTTTTCTTTCTTGAAGTGATAAGGTTTGGCAGGGTCCCAAACTTGAGCCGAAAATATCTTCGTTGCTTCGTCTTGTACCACGCGATTGGCATAAGACGGGATCCGCTCGCCGAAACCTCCATCCCAATACACATGGAGTTTGTACAACTGACCATGTTTGAGCGCTTTGGCAGGCAAAGTCAGTTCCCAATTACCGGAATCTTCGATACGTTGCAATTCATAGTCGGGGTGTTCCTGCCAGTCGTTGCAGTCGCCGACCAAGAAAATGCGGGTGGCGTTGGGCGCCCATTCTCTGAAGATCCAATTCTTTCGTGTACGATGCAGTCCGAAATAGTGATGTCCCAAGGCAAAATCTGAGATCGTTTGTTTACCCTGCGTGAGTTCTTCGATTTTGCGCAAAGCCTGCTCGTGACGCCCGCGAATGGCCTCTGTGTAAGGGGCGAGCCATTCGTCGTTCTTGACAAGTTTGAGCAGCGTACGTGAACTCGCCGTTTTGCGCGGGGCTGCGCCGGCGGTCTTTGTTGCCTTTTTCTGCTGTGAGACCTTCATAATCAACTGCATGAATGTTTATTTGCGCGCAACGAGTGCAACTGCACTCGTCACAAACGCTATGGTATTTAAGATATTATCGGTTGTTGGCCTGCCTACGGCCGTTGGTGTAGACGCCTTCGGCCGTTTTGTTGCCGTTGCGGTCGTACTCTACAAACGCACCATCGCGTTCGCCGTTGACAAACGAACCTTCGTAGCGCAAACCGTCGGACAAGATTTCGATGCCGAAACCATGCTTTTGACCATCGCGGAACTGGCCTTTGTATTTATCTCCTTGAGCGGAAATGAGCGTGCCTTCGCCGTCCATCTTACCGTTCTTCCAAGTTCCGTCATAACTGTCGCCGGTCTTCGTTTTGTAGACCCCGCGACCGTGAGGCTTGTCGGCTTTCCACGTACCCACGTACGAAGCCGTACCTTTCCAGACATAAGTACCTTGACCGCTCTGTTCGCCGGCGAGGAAATGGCCGGTATACTTGTCGCCGTTGGCAAAAGTCGTCACACCTTCGCCGGTGCGTTCGCCGTTTTGGTACTGTCCCTCGTAAATATCGCCATTACGGAAGGTGTAAATGCCCTTTCCGTTCTGGTTGTCGTCCTTCCACTCGCCTTTGTAGACGTCGCCGTCGGCATAGTGGTAAGTGCCAAATCCATTGCGGAGATTATTGAACCAATAGCCTTCATATTTCGTGCCATCGTTCCAATCGAAGGTACCTTTACCTTGCTTTTTGTCGTTGACCCACTGACCGTTGTAGAAAGCTCCACTCACAAAACGATAGACTCCGTTGCCATTTCGCTTGTCGTCTTTCCATTCTCCGTCGTAGACGTCGCCGTTGTAATAGTACATCTTGCCACGACCTTGCTTTTTGTCTTGATACCAAAGCCCTTCGTAGCGGTTATTGTTGATGTAGTAGAAAGTACCTTTACCGTGCTGCTGATCGTTGAACCAGTCGCCTTCATATTTTTCGCCGTCGGCAAAAGAATAAGTGCCATAACCCTGACGCTTACCTTTTTTATATTCACCTTCGTACCTATCGTTGTTGGGATACACCGTTACGCCTTGCCGTTCGGCTTATTGCCGAGCATTTCGCCGGTGAAAACCGCACCGTCCTTGAAGGTATAGGAACCGATGACGATTCTTTGGGCATCGACAACAATAAACGAGAGGAAGAATAATATAAGGAGAGAGAAGTTACGTATCATAGATAGTGAGCTTGAGCTGTTGGAGGGCAAAAACGCCCTCGTATATGCGCAAAGATATTGCAGTTTATTGAAACGACCAAGGAGATGGCATGTTTTTTTAGCGTTTTGCGCAGAGGAATTCTTCCGCTCTGCGCAGATCTTCTGGCGTATCAATCCCGATGGTTTCATGTGCTGTGACAGCAACGCGAATTTTCAATCCGGCTTCGAGCCAACGGAGCTGTTCTAAACTCTCCGCCTGCTCAAGTGGGCTTTGTGACAAGGCCGCAATCTGTTCGAGAGCAGTGGCGCGATAGGCATAAAGTCCGATGTGCTTGTAAAACACATGCTGCCTCAGCCATTGTTCTTCAGGAATTCCTCGGAGATAGGGGATCACTGAGCGCGAAAAGTAAAGCGCTTGTTGCTGTTGTCCGACCACGACTTTTGGAGAGTTGGGATTCTTCAATGCTTCAAGTCCCATGTCGGGCGTAAAAGGCTTGACAAGTGTGGCAATTTGCGTACTTTCGTCCTCGAAACACTGACAAAGTGCACGCAGTTGTTCGGAGTGTACAAAAGGTTCGTCCCCTTGAATGTTTACTACCACGTCGGGACGCAGTGCCGTCTTCTGCACAGCTTCGCGGCAACGATCGGTTCCGCTCTTGTGTGCCGAAGAAGTCATCACCACTTTGCCGCCAAATCGTTCAACGGTCTCGGCGATACGTTCATCGTCGGTGGCCACCCACACTTCTTCAAAGACTTCTTGTGCTCGTTCATAGACGCGTTGCACAATTTCCTTGCCTCCCTAAAAAGCGCTAACGGCTTTGCCGGGGAAAGCGAGTAGAGGCGTATCTGGCCGGGAATGATGGCTTGTATTTTCATTTTCAAGTGGAGTTTTTGAGAAAAAGCAGGGATGTTTTTGTGCGAAAGTTGTGGACTTTTTCTACAAAAAAACACGTTGTTTTCTTGTGCAGAATTGGCGCTTTGCCCCTCCTCGTTGCCGTCATTTCCTGTCGCGGCGGGAGCACTGCGCGGACGTCCCATTTTGAAAGGTTCAAACTGGTTATATCCCAGTGTTTTGTCCTTATAGACACTACGCATGAAGAGCGCCCAAATCGGTAACGCCGTTGAAGCGCCTTGCCCCTCGGCGGTGGAGGTGAAATGAATGTCTCGATCCTCACCGCCCACCCAGCAGGCTGTGACCAAGGTGGGAACATAGCCGATAAACCAACCGTCGGCATTGTTGTTGGTGGTACCTGTTTTACCGGCGATGGGACCATTTAGTCCGTATTGGAAGCGCAGTCGACGTGCTGTGCCGTGATCGACAACAGCGCGCATCATATTGATCATTTGGTAGCTGCTTCGCTCCGAAATGACCTCATTCATGCGCGGTGTGAACTGTGCAATCACATTGCCTTCGCTGTCTTCGATACGACTGACGAGGGTAGGGGCGCAGCGGATGCCTTGATTGACGAAGGCGGTGTAGGCCGATGCCATTTCCCCCACGGTGACCTCGCATGGGCCGAGGCAGAGTGACATGGAGGGATGGATGTCGGGATTGGCAACGCCGAAGTTTTGCACCAAGCGCTTCAGTCGGCTACCGCTGGGATCGACTTGGCTCATGAGGTTGGCCGTGGCCCAGTTGCTCGACTGCGAAAGTCCCCAGATGAGGGGTACCATCTGCCCGGCTCTTGCGCTGTTGGCATTGCGCGGTGTCCAAAAAGATCCGCCCACGCGATAAGTACGCTGTGCATTCGACACGAGCGATTCGGGGGTGTAGCCGTCTTCAAGTGCCATGACGTAGACAAAGGGTTTCATTGTCGAACCGATTTGTCGTCGCCCCATCATGGCCATGTCATATTGGAAATGGGCATAATTGAGACCACCCACATAGGCTTTGACAAAACCGTTGCTCGGATCGATAGACACGAGCCCGGAACGCAAAAACGCTTTATAATAGCGAATCGAATCGAGGGGCGTCATCACAGTGTCCACATCGCCGTGGTAAGTGTAGACCGACATCGGCGTGAGGGTGCAGAACGCATCGTGAATTTCTTGTTCGCTCGCGCCGGCGGCTTTCATGGTTTGGTAGCGTTCGCTCTGGCGCATGGCACGATCGAAGATGCGCTTGATTTGTTTAGACGAGAGACTAGTATTGAACGGGAAATTCTCGCTATTCTTTCGGCGATCGAACTCGGGTTGGAGCTTCAAAGCGACGTGATTAAACACGGCTTTCTCGGCATACTCCTGCATACGCGAATCGATGGTGGTGTAAACCTTCAGTCCGTCGGTATAAATATCGTAGTTGGAGCCATCTCTTTTCTTATTCTTTTTGCACCAACCGTAAAGGGGGTTGTTGATCCAAGCGAGGGAGTCGGCATAGTACTGTCCGTACTGCCATTCGCGGTAATTGGCGCGCTTGGGTTTATCTGCCATGAGCACTTGGCGGAGATACTCTCGAAGGTAGGTGGCTTCTCCCTCTTTGTGATCGATGGGGTGGAAGTTCAGTTCCAATGGACTTGCACTCAAGGTGCGGCAATCTTGGGCCGACAAAAAGCCGCTCTTGACCATTTGCGACAAAACTACGTTGCGACGCTGACGGCATCGCTCAGCATCGCGCACAGGATTGAACCAAGAGGGATTCTTACACATCCCGATCAATGTTGCGGCCTCGGTGATGGTCAGTTCACTGGGCGTTTTCCCAAAATAAACATTGGCTGCCGTCTTAATCCCCACGGCATTGTGCAGAAAATCGAAGTAGTTGAGATACAACGTCATGATCTCATCCTTCGTATAGTAGCGTTCAATCTCAACTGCAATCACCCATTCGATGGGCTTTTGCAATAAGCGCTGGAGGGTATTGGAGGCTTTACCGGAATACAACTGTTTGGCCAACTGCTGCGAGATGGTCGAACCGCCGCCCGCATTCTGTTGACCCATAATGCCGCGTTTCACAATGGCACGTCCCAACGCTTTGGCGTCGATGCCGCTGTGACTGTAAAAACGCTCGTCTTCCGTGGCTACAAGCGCCTTGAAGAGGTAAGGCGATATACTGTCAGTGGCTACAAATATACGATTTTCGCTGGTCGACCATGTACCCAACAATTTACCGTCTGCAGTAAGGGCCTGCGACGCGAACTTATTGATCGGGGTCTGAATACGTTCAAGATCGGGCATGTAGCCAATCCAACCGCGCTCCACAGCAGCGACGAAGAGCACCACGGACAGCACAAGACCGACCAGAATAGACCATAATATATAGACGAACTTTCTACGCATGCAAATTCTGTAAAAAGAAAAAGCTTTGGTAAAGCACGAAGAAAAAGAAGAAAGGCGTGCCTGTGTTAGCGATGAAGAAAGCAAAACGGACTTTCGCTGTGTACGAGAACCCCGTTTCCTTCGTTTTCTTCGCAGGCATGCCCCTCTATATAAGTAACTTTAGATCAAGTATTGACTGCTGATGCTCTCATTGTCGAGCACGCGGCGGATCGTTTCAGCGAAAAGGGCACCAACGCTCAGTTGTTTTACCTTTTTACTTGTTCCGGCGTAGGGAATAGAGTCAGTGAAGACCATTTCTTCGAGCAGACTATTCTCTACTCGCTCGTCGGCGGGACCGGACATGATGCAGTGTGATGCCAAAGCACGCACGGAGTTGGCGCCCTTCGACTTGATGAGGTCGGCAGCTTTGGTGATCGTACCGGCAGTATCGACCATGTCGTCAACAAGTACAACATCCATGCCTTCCACATCGCCGATGACATCCATCGAATCCACTTCATTGGCGCGTTTGCGCGTCTTATTGCAGATCACCATGGGGCAGTCGAGGTATTTCGCGTAAGTGCTTGCGCGCTTCGAGCCACCGACGTCGGGCGTTGCGATGCAAATATTCTTCAGGTTGAGACTCTTCACGTAGGGGAGGAGGATTGTCGACGCAAAGAGGTGGTCTAGAGGCACTTCAAAGAAGCCTTGTTCTTGATCAGCGTGAAGATCCATCGTGATCAAGCGGTCGATTCCGGCCACGCTCAGCATGTTGGCCACCAACTTGGCACCGATAGAGACACGGGGCTTGCTTTTGCGATCTTGTCGCGCCCAACCGTAGTAGGGTACCACAGCGTTGACGGTGCGTGCCGAAGCTCTTTTGGCCGCGTCCACCATCAGCAAAAGCTCCATCAGATTGTCGGTCGTGGGGAACGTGCTTTGTACCAAAAAAAGACGTCGCAGCCTCGAATAGACTCCTCATAGCAAACCTCAAACTCGCCGTCCGAGAAATAAGTGATGCTCACATCTCCGAGCTGGCAGCCCAGGTTGTCGCAGATTTTTTTCGGCCAAATAACGAGTCTTTGTGCCCGAGAATACTTTGAAGTTACTGTTCATTGTATGGAAAGAGTTGATTTGTGGGAAGTTTCTCTCGCGTTGGGTATATAATAAGCTCCGGCTCACCTCATATTTATTCGGCAAGTCGGCGCAATTTTTCTGAAGTGGGTGATCATTTCTTTGTAGTCACGGTTGGTATGGATGTTGAAACGATTCCAAAGATCGCCCAAAAATCACAGCCCCTCCGAAGCCTAAACTTTTGACCAGCGGCATGTTGTCGATGTCTACGTTTCCAAATGCCATGACTTTTCCGACCGATGAGTTTGTTATCGGCCATTTCGTTCAATTTCTGCACGCTGAATTGCTCACCGAATCCGTCTTCGCGCGTCACATCGAAGAGTGACGACAAAAAGACATAGTCAAACGAACGAACTCGCTCTTTGAGTTCGTCGGCGTTCTGACAACTGCAAGAAATGTGACCTTTGTAGTTGTGGAGGCAACTGCGTGTTCCGTGCATTGAGGTGAATACCTTTCAAACCGTATTCACCTTTCAAATAGAAAATGATCATGTACCACAATATTTCTTGTGGTAGTTGTCGAGAATGAGCGAAAGCAAGCGTTCGGAATAGACGGGTTCTGATTCAGGCTTGCGCACATGCAAGAGCTCCAGCCCTTCATCGAACAATGCTGTGATGATCTGACTTTCTTCGACGAAGAAATCAGGACGAGTCATCAGTATGAGTTTCATTTCCGAACTTGGATTAAAATAGAGATGAGAAGTAATATCACGAAAAAAACACGTCGGCCGGAAGCCTACGCTCCGCGTATCGACTACAAAGTTAGGCAAAAAAGAGCGATCAACGCTCATGCCGCCGCAAAAAAACTGATTCTGAGCAAACAGCAAGGCATTTTTGGCATGAGAGGAGGTGCATTTTTCGAAAAAGCAAAACCCGATCAAGCAAAAATACTTGATCGGGTGTTTGATGGATTGAAGTCTTAACTCCGAAAAGGGGGATGGAAAATAAACTTCCGCTTCTTCAGGCGAAAATGCCTGAACTTCTGCGTGAATCCCGCATTCTCCTTCGTGGACTCGGGCCGAAGAGTAGGGGATGCCCCAGTGGGAGAAGTTGATTCCCGCCTGCAGTCCTTCAAAAAGTTGGCAACTTTTCTCAGATGAGCGCCTTTCTATTTTTCGCAGACGAGAAGCGTTAATCAAATGTGCCCTTTTGCGCGAAGAACTTTATGTGTAATTCAGTCAGTTTGGCGAACTACTTGAACATAGTCGGCCAGTCAGCTTCGCCTTCGAGCGCACTTCGTCGAGGTTGGCATCGAGTTCTCCACTGACCAGCACAACGCCCATTCTACGCTTGGGACGCATGGTCGGCTTTCCGAAGATACGCACGTCGGCATCCTCCTCGCACGTTTTCTCCAAGCCGAGATAATTGGGTTGTCCCTCAGCATTCTCACCGGCCAAGATCACTGCGCTGGCACCGATGCGCAAGGTTTTCACACAGGGAACGGGCAAAGAGAGAGCAGCACGGCAGTGCAGTTCAAACTCATTGAAGTTTTGCGTACCGGCCAGCGTTACCATACCCGTATCGTGGGGACGTGGCGACAATTCACTGAAATAAACGCCATTTCTCTCACTGACAAAAAATTCAACACCCCAAATGCCAGCTCCGGTCAAGGCTTCAGTCACTGCTTTTGCCATGCGTTCGGCTTCTTCCAAGTGCTCCGGGCGCATTGCTCTGGGCTGAAAGCTCTCGCGGTAGTCGCCATCTTGCTGCACATGGCCGATGGGAGGACAAAACAAGGTCTGTCCGTTGTCTTGTGTGACCGTCAGTAGCGTGATTTCGTAATCAAAAACCACAAACTCCTCAACAATCAACTCTTTTACGTCACCGCGACTGCCGGCCATGCCATATTCAAAAGCATGCTGCACGTCATTGACCGAACGCATCACGGATTGTCCTTTACCGCTTGAGCTCATCAAGGGTTTAACAATGCAGGGAAAAGCCTAAATCTTCGGCACCTGCTCGCAATTCGTCCTCCGTTGTCGCATAATGGTAGCGCGCGGTTTTGATACCCAACTCTTTGGCTGCCAGATCGCGGATGGCTTTTCGGTTCATCGTGTAGTTCACGGCCTTGGCTGAAGGCACAACTCGAATACCGCGTTGCTCATATTCGTAGAGTCGTTCCGTGCGAATGGCTTCGATCTCACTGATAATGATGTCCGGTCGATGTTTTTCAACGGCACGATCTAAAGCCTCGCCGTCAAGCATCGAGAAAACCTCACTTTCGTCGGCCACTTGCATAGCCGGCGCACCGGCATAGGCATCACAAGCCACGACATACTGTCCCAAACGCTGGGCCGCGATCGTAAACTCTTTACCGAGTTCACCCGATCCAAGGAGCAAAAATCTTTTTCATTCAATCCGTTTTGCGCATTCAACACGCCCCGCTGTTCGCTTGCGGACACAAGATATGCACTTTCAGTCCTTCGACTAAAGCCGTATCCGCAATATGTTGCAAACGAGCGAAACGTTTGATAAATTCTAAGGTCTCATGTTTGGGAGAGGGGATAGGAAGAGTAGAATAATCCATAGGCACGTTAGTGTAATACAGTACTGTCTATACTCTAAACGTGCAATTACCTCTTTTAATGCACCGAGGATCACTTTTTTTGCGCCTTCGGGTCTTAATTTGCACTCATCATTCCTTCACGCTGTGCCATTTTTCCGCAAATTATGCAAGGCATAGCGCATTCGAGCCAGCGAAGTACTGATTCCCACTCCCAGCTTTTTTTCGGCGATCTCTTTGAAAGGCACTTCCTGATAAAAGCGCATTTTCACCACTTCTCGCTGTTCCGGGCGGGAGCAGGGCTATCCACTTTTGCACCATTTCAATGGATTCTAAACGAATCATCTCCTCTTCGCGTCCTACGCACGCGATTTGTAACGTCGCTTCGTCGGCGAATTCTTGATTCTCTTCGTCGTAACTGCACTTTCCGCGCAGTGTTTTGAAATGATCTACCACTAAGTTGTGGGCAATACGGGAAATCCACGCATAAAACTGCCCTTGTTCCACATATCTTCCTTGTCGCAACGAAAGAATAGCCTTGACAAACGTCTCTTGGAAGAGGTCATTGGCCAAATCTTCGTCATGTACAGCATATAGAATGTTTTGAAACAACCGATTTTGGTGGCGCGCCAACAATTCGTCGAAGGCTTCTACTTTTCCTTCGAGATAAGCTTGCACCAACGCGTCGTCGGTCATCGTGCTTCTTCTGTTCATACTCATTGAGCTTTTAGTTTGAAGTAGAGTATGTGTCTATAGGCTTGTACTTTTTTTAGTTGAAATGGGATTAGCGCGAATTTACGTCATTCTCCTTAGAACTGCAAACCGACGGCATAAAAAATGCCGTCGGTTCGGGTAAATTATTCTTTTTCATCGCCTCACAGGCGGTCAGCATAAGCTTCAATGGCACGTTCTGCCGTGCGGATGGCCTCTTCCAACGGGAAGGGGAGTTCACCGCCCGCAGCATTGAAATGTCCGCCTCCATTGAAGAATTCTTCTGCCAATTTATTGGCTGGAAAATCATCGACACTGCGCACCGACACGCGGATCTTGTCCACTTCCGTATCTTCACGCAAACTAATGCTCAGGCGCATGCCTTTCACTTTCAAGGGTTCGTTGACCAGTCCCTCGGCATCGCCGCGAATATAATGAAACTGCTTCATGTCCTCACGCGTGATCGTGAAGAGTCCGGCTTTGTGCTCGTGGAAGAAACGCAAACGCTCTGTCAATATATAAGAGAAGAAGCGCAAACGGTTTTCCGACCATGTATTATTCACATTGCGGTTGATCTTATCCTTGTCAATTCCTTTGGTGAGCAAGTGAGCGATGATGATAAAAATCTCCGGATCATTCGACGCATAGGCAAAACCACCCGTGTCGGTCATCATACCCACAATAGATGCACGCCGCAGCATTGCGCGAAAGTTCATCGAAAGCCCCAAGTTGGAAAATGAGTTTGAACACCAACTCGCAAGTGCTCGACGCTTTCGGGTGCGAAATGATGAAGTCAGCCGCCTTCGCGTCCGGTCCTTCGTGATGATCGATCATTAAGCGTTTAGCCTTCGAGCGTTCCACCACCTGTGCCATGTCTTGCAAACGATGCAGGGCATTGAAATCCAAAAGACAGATCAGATCGGCCTCTTGAATGAACTTTGTGGCCATCGGACGCATGTCGTCGTTCGAGAAATAAAGCACATTTCGTGCACCGGCTAGCCAACGCAGGAAGTCGGGACAAGGCGTCGGCAAGATGACACGCACTTGTTTGCCCAAACTGCGCAAATAGTCAGCCCAAGCTAGCGTCGATCCCATCGCATCGCCGTCCGGACCACGGTGCGCGGTGATCACCACGCGCTGGGCATCGCGCAACAAGGCCATCAACTCAAAGAGCTGTTTGCCGTCAAGAAGGGGAGAGATTTCCATCGGTTCAGAGATTGCGTAGGATTTCAATTTCTTTTTTCGGATCGGGGGCGTTGAACACCGCACTACCGGCCACCAACACATCAGCGCCGGCGTCGACCAGCAATTTTCCGGTTTCACGATTCACTCCACCGTCCACTTCAATCAGTGCCTTCGATCCGCAAGCATCCAGCAAGGCACGCAATCTCCTCGTTTTTTCGACCATCGTCGGAATAAATTGCTGACCGCCGAAACCGGGATTTACGCTCATAAGCATCACCAAATCAAGGTATGGCGCAATCTCTTCAAGTACGCTCACCGGCGTATGCGGATTGAGCGTCACGCCGGCCAACATCCCTTCCGCGCGAATGGCTTGTACCACGCGATGCAAGTGCGTGCAAGCCTCGTAATGCACATTCAACACATGCGCACCGAGGGCTTTTACCTGCGGGATGAACTTTTCGGGCGAAACGATCATCAGATGCACATCCAGCGGCTTACGCGCGTGGCGTGCCATGGCTTCCATCACCGGGAAACCGAAGCTGATGTTGGGCACAAACACCCCGTCCATCACATCGAGATGGTACCAATCGGCGGTACTCTCGTTGAGCATTTCGATATCACGCTGCAAGTTGGCAAAATCCGCACTGAGCAGCGAAGGAGAAATCATTGTCATGAGTTGGTAGGCTGAGAATTTTCTTCTTTTTCGTTTCTTATTTGTTGTATGCGCAGGAGTTCTTCGATGGCCGTATCCTCACAATCGGGATGTTGCAGCAGTTCTTGAAATTGAGCCTCGGCCTCGTCGAGCATACCGCTGTCGGCCATCGCCGTACCGCGGCGACGTTTCAGGAAAGCGCACATAGGCTTGGCGTTCTTTCTCTTCGCTGCTTTCCGGATCTTCGCCCTCGCTCTCTTTGGCACTCTGTTCGAGAAAACGATCGATCACAAAGAGAGCGCGGAAGTCGTGTCCGTTGACCAGCGCATTCACATAAGCTTTGCAATAACGCGGCTTGTAGGTAATGTAGAGCGCATCTAAATAGTAGTAAGCCAAGGGATAGAGTCCCAAGTCGTTATAGCAACAGCCGATATAGTAGATCAAATCAAAGAAATGGCCTCGCTGCACCTTATTCATATAGTTGAACATCGGCGAAAGCCAGTTATACACGTTGCGGAAGTAGTCCAACGCCTCGAAATAGCGCTCCGAAGCATAAAAACGTTTTCCCCAATACATGCAAAATCCGTAATAGGGTGTTTTGCAGGCCAGCATTTCATCTTGCTCTTCGGTGAGTTCCTCCCCACGGGCGGCCGCATCTTCGGCTTCCCGCCAGCGGTAGTCAAATTCCTTTTGGCGTTGTTCCGAACTCGTTTTGTCATAAGCCACGACAAAGCTCACCGCACTTGTTTTTTGCTCGGCTTTTGTATTGATGGCCGAATGATGGGGCGAAACCCGGGCAACAGGGCGCGTGAAGTTCACGCGAAAAAACAATTCGTGTTCCGTTTCGCTTTCACATTCCACATGCAGCAAACAATCTTGCCGTCCGAGGCCCTCGATGTCGGCGCCGATCACCAAAGTCAAGGTGCGTTCCGCCAATTCCTCATGAGTCGTGCCCAACATCATGAGACGTTGCACAAACGAAAACGAGGCGATCGCTTCCACATCGTGCAGTTCCAACGGCTGCCGTTCGTTTTCTCCGTCGCTCCGGACTCCGGAAAACAGCCCGTGCAAGTGAAGCAGCTGCACCTGCTGTCCTTCATTGTAAAAAGTGGCAAACACATCACCCAACGTGTGGTGGTGCTCCCGCTCTTCACGCCAGTTGGGCAAAGCGGGGTTGTGATTCATCTCCACAGCGTGTGCCAAGAAGTTCAATCTGCTGCTGATTGCGGCATTCTCTTCCAAGTTGTTGTCGTCATCGTCCTCGATGGTGTTCAACGTCGTTTCGATCCAACGAGCATAGACAAAGCACCTTTGCAAATGCGCTAAGAGGCGCTCCTGTATGTCCTTGCCGGTGGAGTTCACCGACAGACCGAAACGCAAATTGATGAAGACTTCGTGATTTTCGGGCTCAATGGTGTAGTAGGCCGAATAGTTCGCCACCGCCAGGCTGTTGAACTCGTTGCAAGCGTGGCGCACCGCCGCCAAACGCCCCAAAGGTCGCCGCTCGATGGACGGGAAAGTAAAAGCAGACCATCGAGTTTCTCGAATTGGCCACACTCGCAAAATTGCCACCTTGGAAAACTAAACGCGTAGCCTTGGTCGCCCTCTTGGCACATGAAGCCGGTTTTCTTCCACTCAATTTGCAAGTGGGGGAATAAAAAGCTCAAGTGCTGTGGCCGATGCCACATAAGCATCGCCCGAAATAACAGATTTAAGTCGGCGATAAAAAGGTCAACCACAGAGAATATAGCAGTCCAATTACCTTTTTTTCCCCCACGTCCAATCATTTGCAGGAGATACTCAAGTAGTTCTAACATTGGTCGGAGAATTGTCTGTCCACAAAGCGTTATACTTTAGCGAAGTTACTATTTTCTTTTTGGCTCCTGCCGGGACTTTTTGCCTCAAAAAAACTGTATTTTTTTGCTCACTCATTCCCTCATCAACACTTCATTTCCCCACCTTTTTATATATGATCGCCTTAGAAGATTTCTTTCGCAACGCCGAATCTTCCTCCTACCGTCTGTCGCCCGACGGCCACTACCTAGCCTATCTTGCCCCTTACTGTGACCGCATGAACCTCTTTGTGCGCAGCATTGCCGCCGATGGGACAACTCGGCGAGCCCCTATTCGCCTCACGAGCGAGACCGATCGCAGTCTCGGCGGCTACCTTTGGGCCGACAATGAGCGACTGATCTATGCCAAAGACGAGGGCGGTGACGAGAACTATCACCTTTTCGGCATTCGCCGCGACGGAAGCGACGAACGCGCCTACACCAATTTCCCGGGCGTGCGCGCCGGCATCATCGATGACCTACCCGGAAGTGCCGGGACAAATCCTCATCGAGATGAATCGTCGCAATCCTGAAGCCTTCGATCCCTATCGCCTCGATCTCGACACAGGCGAACTCACGCTCTTGGCCGAAAAATCCCGGCAATTATCAGGGATGGACCACCGACCACGAAGGACGTTTGCGCGTGGTTTATGCCATCGTCGACGGCGTAAACACACAAATTCTCTATCGCGATCACGAGGAAGAAGATTTCCGCCCCGTGCTGACGACGAATTTCCGCGAAAACGTGTGTTACTCCCTCTTCACTCCCGACAATAAAATGGTGTGGGGCGTGAGCAATCGCGGCCGTGACAAAAACGCACTGGTACTCATCGACCCCGCCACTGCCGAAGAGCGCGAAGTACTCTTTGAACACGAGCGCTATGATGTGGACGCGCTTACCTATTCGCGCAAACGTCGCTGCCTACTCGGGGCCTTTTGTGCCGGACATCGCGAACCGGTTCGCCACTACTTCGACGAAACAGCACGAGAACAGCGTGCCCGCCTCGAAAAACATTTCCCGGGTCGGCAAATTGGTCTTGTCGATACCGATCGCGACGAGGTGCGCTGCATCGTCCTGGTGGCCGGCGATCGCACGAGAGGAGCCTATTATTTCTACGATCGCGAGAGCGACCACACGGAACTCCTCGCCGAAGTGGCACCTTGGCTCCCCGAATCCGAAATGGTGCCCATGCATCCGGTGACGTTCACCACACGCGACGGACTCCTCATCGAAGCCTATCTCAGTTTACCGCCCGGTGTGGAACTCAATGCCATCGACACTCCGCTGCCCGTCATCGTCAATCCACACGGCGGCCCATGGACGCGCGACGATTGGGGCTTCTCGTCCGAAGTGCAATTCCTCTGTTCGCGCGGTTATGCCGTGTTCCAACTCAATTTCCGCGGCAGCACGGGCTATGGGCGCGAGTTTCTCGAAAAGAGCTATAAACAGTGGGGACTCGCCATGCAGGACGACATCACAGACGGGGTGCATTGGCTCATCGATTCCGGCATTGCCGATCCCAAACGCATTGCGATCTACGGTGCCTCCTACGGGGGATATGCCACTTTGGCCGGGGCGTGTTTCACCCCCGACCTCTATTGCTGCGCCATTGACTACGTGGGTGTCTCGAATCTCCTCACCTTCCTCCAAACGATTCCGCCTTATTGGCGTTCGATGCTCGAGATGATGTATGAACAAGTGGGCCATCCGGAACGCGACCGCGCGCAACTCGAAGCCACCTCTCCGGCACTGCATGCCGATGCCATTCGTTGCCCCCTCTTCATTGCACAAGGTGCCAACGACCCGCGCGTCAACAAGGACGAAAGCGACCAAATGGTGGCCGCACTCCGCAGCCGCGGTGTCGAAGTGGAGTATATGGTGAAAGACAACGAAGGCCACGGCTTTGCCAATCAAGAAAATCGCTTCGACTTCTACCGCGCCGTAGAGCGTTTCCTTCAGACGCACGTCTAAATAACGTATAGATGAGTGACCGGCTGTTGTAAATCTATCCGTCCGCAACTCCTTCCTTTTTTCCTTGTGACCACTCACAGTAAAACGTGGAAGAATTTCATTATAAGAATCTCTATTCCCTTGGCCGTTTCCCACCGATAAAATTATTTTGTCGGTGGGAAACTTTTTTGCCCCTTCCTCTTTTTCAGTCGCAATCCACCGGATAAGGTCACCGACTTGCGAGAGTTGTTGCTCCACAACTCTACGCATCGGGCTTCGTACCTCACCTTCTCTTTCTGAAAAAAACCTGAGTTCGGTCTAAGGAATCCACCTTTCACTTTCTATGATCGGCGGGATTCTTTTTAGGGGAGATGCTTAGACCGGACTTAGGTCAGAATGCAATGTCTGCTGCGTCTAAACTTTTCGCGGACAGCAAGAAACCGAAATCAGCACACGGATCTCCGTTGTCTCCTCGTTCGTAGGCGACACCCTTACCGGTAGCCTTTTAAGGTGGCACAAGCTGTTGTTACGCAGCGACTTGCGTATTGCATAAACAGAGGGTCGGGTAGCTTCGATCATGTCTCGTCGCGGTTGCGTGAAGACGCATCCCGCGCCGGAGCGTGGTGCCTTTTTGTCTGTTCCGATAGGTCGGGATATGGCAAAGTCGCGCCGGTTCAGTAAGTCAAAGAGCGTTTGCTCCGGATGGTCGGGAAAAAGTACCTCGACTTTGCGCTATATGGACGCCGCAGTGCGGCGGAATGAAGGGAAGTTGTGTTTTGTCAATCGCAAAAGTAAGGATTTAGTTTCGAACTGTCGAAGATTTTTGCGAGAAAAAGTTTCGTTTTTTTGAGGATGGGGAGAGATTGGATAAAAAACTTGTGGACTTTCTTTCGAAACACCCTTCTTTTCTCTTCTTCCTCCCCGCTTTTTTTGGGAAAAAGACGGCCGTTCTTTTCGCCCACCGTGACATCCACTGTTTCCTCATCCGCACCAACGTACGCGCAACGGACACGCCCCTGCGCATCGCGCACTCAGCGAGTTCGAAATTCTTGCCTTCACCCTTCACCTTCACCTGCAAGTCGTTGATACAGTGTGTATTGTGCGTGAAGAAAATGCTCTTTTTGCCTTCACCGGTGAAGGAAAAAAGGGGTGAAACCTTCACCCGCAAGTCGCTGTTCCCGAGCTGCTTACAGTCGTATGGTGAAGAGGTGAAGGCAAAAACGAAAAACAGCGGACGCGCGCTACGCGTGCGCGTTGGGGGGCTGAAGTGGGAGGCCGGTGCACTTTTGAGAAAGGGCTTCCGGTAGTTGAGGCCTCACTCCAAAATGTCGGACGAACTTTTTTTGCAACAAGCAAAGTAACAAAAAGAGGCTGAAACCCTCTTGTGGGATTTCAGCCTTATTTTTTTCGCCGTGTAAAACTTTTTACCGGACAGCAATATTTCAATATGGCTTATCTTCTGTGCCTGCATGCTGACGGTTGCCAGCATAAGGACAATGGTCAATAACAGATCTTCATACGGCTATTTTATTACGATGGGGTCAGGACAAACATTTTTCCGTTGGCAATTGCGGCACTCGCTACCGCACCACACCTTATCAAACTCGTTGGCGGCATTGTCCACGATGGACGGTATATCCGTAAGGACACCAGCCTCAAAGTTGCGCCGTGTAGCCGACTTCATGCCCATGCCGGCACCAGTTAGGTTGGCACTGCCAACATAGCACACTGCTTGGTCAATGACAATAATCTTGAAGTGGACGCGCGGACACATGACACGTTCCAGCATAGTGACCAGTCGTGGGTAGCGGTCGAAATCCTCCCGAAAGTTCGGGCCAGGTTCTTTGGCATGGATAAGCCGTACCTCCACCCCTTTGCCTATCAAGTCCGACAATACACCGAGGAACGGCTTTTGCCATCTTGCCTTGCACCACGTACAGATCTTTGATGTCAGCCGTGCCAATCCAAAAGCGTCTCTTTGGCCTTTGCCGCAAGGGCAAGCACCTTGGTGAAGTGTTCGGTGTCAGATATGAAGTCAAGCATTATCGTCCACGTTTTTTGCGGGGAATGTTTCGGACAAGAAGTTAAACATTTCTGTTTTATGAGCATCCATTTTTTGGGGTGTCCACCCGTCTGGCGTTCCTTGTGCATCAAGATACATTCGATATAGCTTGATACTTTGGAGGGCATGGTTATTGGCTTGGTCTGAAATTCTAGCAAATTTAACCGTAACGGGGTCATCACTTTGTTGTGAATTGAAACTTTGCGAAATCATAGCTAAGTTTCCAAACGAGTGTATGCACTCTGTTGGCCACTCATCATTATTGTCCTGATGCTGTGGGTGCAAATGTTCTAAGGAACGATTTGCACGGAACACATAGTCACCAACGATTTCAAGCTCTTTGGCGTTCTTAAAGAATTGCTCTTTCTGTTCCCACAAGTAGTAGTCAAGCCTCCAGAACCAATACCTATCAGGCGATTTGTCGTATGACATTTCCTCTACAGACACCGGGAGGCTACGTAAAGCATTGTCGATATTCTTCAATAGCGATAGCAACTCCTTTGCATGATGTATGGGGATGGAAGCAAAGGTTTATGAGAAGTGGTTTCAGCCAATTATAAAAAGGTGTGTTAGATACATAAAGCATCGACTGATACTGACGTACACAGTCCACCTCAAAAATCGCTGCCAGTTCGTGCAATGATCTCATATTTGTTTCCATTTGGACTATCTTCTTTAGTGATTATATAACAATCAAAGAGCAGACGATAGAACAACATTGTATTGTAGAACGAATGTACATCTGAGATTGGGTTGTTTTCAAAGGCGACGAGAAGATCAGTCCGATAGAACGTATATGAACCATTCAGATGAAGATGTATGTCAAGGGGCAAGCATCAAAAAAATTCTGGGAATGTTAGTATGGACTGATCGGCAGGCTCTTCTCTTTGAGAGTTTTTATCTTTGCGTTCGGACGCGGCTATCATGCCAATTTCTACATCATCCTCAGCGTCAAAGGAAGACTCACATAAGGTAAAGGCTTCTTCAAATCGCCCTTCACGACAGAGATTTATAGCATTCATGTAACTTTGGAGATATTCGTGTTCACGGCAGTCATCGCGTTTCTTTTATGATGAAATGCCCCATGTCGCTGATGCTATTCCAAATGCGAGTAAGTTTTTCCTGATTGGACTCCCCCCGCATAAGTTGAACTTTCAAAATTTCGTGCTGCTCCAGCCCCTTTCCTCCAGCATTCATTGCTTCAAAATACTTGTTAAGCGACATCGGGTCGTTCAAGTATTCATTAGGAAGAACAGAGAAAAAGAATGATAGACGTTCAAAAACATTTGTTGCAAAAACCAGTCTGTCCTCATCGGATTGGAAATCTTTTTCAACAAATCCCTCTGCCAGGTTGATGGCGGACTGCATTTTTTTGTTTGGTTCGTCCACCTGTCCAACTACATTCCTTATAGAAGCCAGTAGGTATTCTCGGTCTTTGGGTCTGGCCACAAAATGAAGTCTCTTGCCTTCATCAAGGAACTTATTCCAACGCTCATCGTATTTGCGCAACACTAACGCAAGTAAAGTCATTACCGTGAAACGTTGCTGGCCATCGATGAGGTCATATACATTGCCTCGGGCAATACAAGATAGCATTCCCAGGTAATATGGCTCTTCTTTGCCTGTTTTGCTGAAATGCTCTTTCATATCGCATAGAAGGCCATATACTTGAGACTCTCCCCACGCAAAGAGACGTTGGTATAGTGGAATGTTGAAGCACAAATAATCTTTGTTTTCAACTATAAGTTGCGGAGTATATCTATGCGTATTCATTGTTGTAATGTTCAATTATTGTGCTATCAGTGAATTCTTCATTCAGTTCCAAGAACAAATCTTGAAGCCGGTGGTAGAATCGAAGTTCGATACCTTGCTCATCAATATCCTTGCCGCTAATTTTAATTCCCGCTAAACACTCTGCAAGGAAGAATGTAGGCGAAGAGGCTTGATCTATCATCATAACAATCTCGCTGTTTTTTGCAAATTCTCGAATTTTATATGAAAGAGCGCGACGCGAGGTGTATCGGTGTTGGGCAATGTATCCGGCAATGCAAAACAGAGCTTCAGCCAGATATTGGGCTCCAAATTTCAGAAAGTAACCGAAAAGTAAAGTCTCAATAACATCTGCGTATCTTGAATGACTTTCCCATTTAAGATGTCTGCGGAGAGCTTCAACTGGATTTGCATGTTCAAATCTATCAAACAGACCTACGAAATGTTCAGCATAGGCGAAAAAAAGTGAGTTCCCCATGTATTTTTTTCGTAGTATTCAAATTGCTCACCGAAAGGTGGTATCTCAGGTATTATAAGAGCAGCTGAAAATTCTTCTTTAGTGCGCAATTTTTTGCGACGAATCGTAATCGCGTTTACGCATCCATTTTCCTTAAGCGGAATAAATGAGATGAAAGAGTGGTATCCAGCAGTCTATATTTCTGATTAGTCAAGGAATTCCACTTGCCTGCCAAGTGCTCTGCCTGTTTTTTCATTGAAGACAAAACGCAGATGATGAGCCTTCAATAGGGTCGTAGTCTGTCAGAGGAACGCCCTTTGAGTTCTCATTGAGAAAAATGTATAGGCCAAATCAAGGCGGCTATCTGTCAAAAATAAGGACAGAGAAGATGAGGTTGTTTATTAGTTTACCACAAAGCTTTTCATCATGTGAGCGTTTGCGGTATTGTTCGATTTGAAAGCGATTATTAGCGACATGTTGACGTGAAGCTGTGGAACGGAACGATTGTTTAAGCAGAGGCATTTCTCCCTTATATCCAAGCTGCCGACAGATGAGGGTAAGCGTTACTAACCGCTGTTGCCCATCAATGACAGCATAGTTGCCAGTTTTTGTCCTTTTGCAAGATAATTGTCCCTAGATGATATTTCCCATCCACGGGGATTTCTTTAAGACTATGCCACAGGGTCTTTAACCTGTTTCTCTTCCCAACAGTAGTTACGCTGATAGTCAGGTATGACAAGATGATTAGAAAACAATTGTCCTAAAGAGCATGTTTCCAAACTAACATGCTCACTTTCAAAGCTCACATTCATGAAATTCAATGACACCGTTATAGGCATCTGTGCTCGTGTCTTGGTGTTTCTTTTCAAAGAAGTCCTTTATAATAGGGTCAAATATGCTCATAATACAATGGAACGCGGAAAGGAGCTCTTCCCACGAACCCGTTGGGTGTTGAAGAGTGCATCGACATTGGCTATGTCCCTGCCATCTTGACCAGGTAAGCTCAGGAATCCTAGCAGTTCTTACCCTTAGTTCTTTTGCAAAAGAACGATAGTCTTCACTTTGGAATTTGCCTTCAAGATGTAATTCCACGTGGTCTTGGAAGTATTCATAATGAAGGTCTCCGTCTTTTGTCAGGATAGTAGACACCCATATATAGCGATTTGACTGCCATGTTCTATACGCATGGTAGGCATTAATTATTCTATCGGGGAATTCCTTCCTAATAAAATTTTCAAGATTTTGGTCTATCCAAGCCATATGCGATAATACTAAAGTTGCTTTACCTCAAAATACATATTTGCACGTCCACTTCCGTCAGCAAAGTTCATGACATCAATACCATACTTACTTTTTGAAAGCAGCAACGGTGGCATTTTGTCCATCTTTTGTGGCTGTGATGTTAGATGCTGAAAGGTTGCTAACAACATTCACTTCCATACCTACACTTATAGACGTGCTTCCGTTACGTCCATCCTTTTTTACTTTAACTGAATATATACTCATAGTTTCTGATATTGTGCATTATAGAATTTCTCTTGCAATCCAAGCACAGGCTTCTGCATCAGCCAGTGCGTGGTGGTGATTCTCCAACTGATAGCCACAGGCAGCTGCCACGGTGTGTAACTGGTGGTTCTCCAAGTCTGGCAGAACCCGACGGGAGACACAGAGTGTGTCGTAAAACTCATAGTCAGGGATAGTCCATCTGATAGACGCGGAACACAGCCTTCAGACAGTTCTCGTCAGAATGGACGGTTGTGCGCCACGAGAGGCAGACCCTCAATCAACGGTTCTATCTGCTTCCACACTTCAGGGGAAGATTGGAGCCGTATCGGTGTCTTCTCGTGTCAGTCCATGTACCTGACTGCACCAGTAGTTGTAATAGTTCGGTTCGGGATTGATGAGAGAATAGAAGCTATCCACAATCTCTTCATCGCGAACAATCACGATGCCCACACTGCACACCGAGCTGCGCTCGTTGTTGGCGGTTTCAAAAATCTATTGCTGCAAAGTCTCTCATTTGGCTGACCTATATTTCTTGTTCATGTATGCGATTTTACCAGCTATCTCTTCCTAAGCCATATCGGAGAAAGCACTTCGATGTCAGGCGTGTGTGCCAGTATCTCCAACTGGAAATCAAACGTTGGACGTATCTGGTACTCAAAGATACTGTACTCGTCGCCACGATAAGACTCAATCTGTGATTGGTGTAAAGGCAGCGAGCGCAAGTAGTTGGCTTGTCCCGCCGACACTTGCAGTTCTACACGCTCGATTCTCGTTCCGTCACCGGCTATCACACCGAAGCAACCGTAGAAGAACGCTTCGGGTGTAAAATCCTTAGGATAGTCAGAATGGAGTGGATGTCTTATGCACTTCCGACATGCGGTCAACCGCATAAATCATTACCTTATCATAATAGGTGCTGCGTGCTACCAAGTACCACCGTTGGCGGAGCAGCTTTACACAATATGGTTCCACGTCAAAAGTGAATGCTTCATTCTTCCAAAAACTTTGATAGGTAATCCGCAGGAGAGTTTCCTCTTTTAGTGCCTCCAAGATAGATGGAAGGAACAGCCGTCCAGACGGGATGTCTTCCAACACGATGCGGTCCTTAATGCTCTGATTGTTTGTAATCAGGTTGCTGACAGCAATGGTGTTGACCAGCCATGTGCGCAGACTTCCACGGCTTATCTCATCATCGTTGAGAATGTAGTATCGGTATTCACCGCAGTTCTCATTCTCAATGACCAGCCCAAACATCTCCTCAATCGCAATGCGCCACTTGTGGAAGGTACGCTTGGGGATTTCCATCCCTTCGCTCATGTCGCTGGCTAGCCATCTGCGGTTGATGTCCTCAAAGGAAATCCGTTTAGCCCGATGGATGGTGTCCACCAGCCAGACATACTTGTCGTTGCAAAGATAGATGTGGGGTGTGCCGATTTCGGGCAGAGGTTTGAGGGTTTTGCTCATTTGACAAAAAAACCACCAATCTTTTCAAACATCCAGCAGCCGGTACTGTGGCCGTTAATCATACCGATGCTCTGAAGGAATGAGTAGATGAGTGTGGAACCAAGGTACTTGAAGCCACGCTTCTTTTAGGGTCTGTGGCGATGGCACCTATACTGTCCCCTAAAAACGTGTGTAATCTCCAAAGTTCTTATATTTGTGGTGAAATAACGAATCAAACAAAGAACAATGAAGCTTACAGTGGAACAAAGATCGAAATTATTTCGAAATGGCCTCTGAGTGAGGCAGGTTTTTAATGAGTTGATGCGCGTACTTTTCGGATAGTTTTTTTCCAAGCAGGAACGTGCCCTCTTCTTAGAGGAACATAAAAGCGTGAAACAGGGCAACGGTTTTCGTCCTCAGTCGTTGGCGTAGTCATGGTTGCAGTTTTTCTCCCAAAAACACGAGAAAAAGCGCGAACAAACTGTTCGCGCTATTTTTGTTTTACTGCCGCTGTCGGCTTGAAAATGTGATTCCGCTGGGGCTCGAACCCAGGACCCACGCCTTAGAAGGGCGTTGCTCTAATCCGACTGAGCTACGGAACCAAACCTTTTATGAGCAAAGTTTGGGCTTTGCAGGGTGCAAATATAGCCATTTTTTTCTGTGGAAACAATAAACATTGCCCGAAAAATCACATTCATACGGCACAACCGGGTTCGCGCGCTCGGCCATGCCTCGATTTGCGAGGCCAGAAGAGCGGCGATACCGGTGAGCCGTGCAGGGAAAAGGACTAGACTGAAAACTCACAGCAACATCGGCCGTGCGCACACCGCCACCGATCAATCGGCAATGGCCGCCCACAAGTCAGCCGGTGCGGCTGCATAGAAGTCGGCCCTCAGTTCTCGAAGTTCGGGCGCGTCGCGGAATCCCCAAAGCACCAACGCACAGGCAATACCGGCCGCCTGTGCCGTGGCATAATCGACTTCGCTGTCGCCGACGTACAATGTTTCGCTCGGCGTTGCGTTGAGTCGGCGCATGGCTTCGAGCACAGCATCGGGATGCGGCTTACGGCGCACTCCGGGGCTCTCACCTACGGCCACTTGCATGAAGTGGGCGAAAAAGCGTTGGTTCAATTCTTGCACCGCCGGGTCGAGTTTGTTGCTGACAATGCCCATTCGGACACCGGCTGCGCGCAATCGCTCGAGCAATTCGAGAATGCCGGGATAGGGCTGCGTGGTGTCGAGCGAATGAAGCAGATAGTGCGCACGAAAATCAGAAAAAACGGCTTCGAGAGTGGGAGTATCGGTGCCTTCGGGCACGGAGCGTTCTATGAGATTGCGGATGCCGTTGCCTAAAAAAGCACGCACTTCGGCCACACTGCGTTCGGGCAATCCGTGCGTGCGCAGACCGTACGCCACGGAGGCGTGGAGGTCGGCCAACGTGTCGAGCAGGGTGCCGTCGAGATCAAAGATAAGCGTAGTAAATCGCATAGAAAAGAGCAGAATAGTCGGTGTTGGGAAAGAAAGGGAGGGGAGTAGGCGCAGTGTCTTCGCGCGAATAGGATCACGCGCCGTGGAGTAGGGCAGCCTTCAAGCCGCTGATGGTATCGGGAAAGGTGAGTCCGAACTGTTCGATGCGGTGCAAATTCATGGCCAAGTTGCGTTGCGGCGCTTCGACGGCCGTGACGGGCGAGGCACTCCCGGCTTCCAAATGCCCGGCGGCGGCCAAAAAGCGCGCGGCTTCGAGCACGGTGTCGTGAGTGGAGCAACGGTTGGGCGAACCGAAGTTGTAAATTCCACCCGGCAGGGCGATGGCGGCTTCGATGCGGCGCACGACTTGCCAAACATTCGTGATGCCGCGACATTCGTTGACGGAAGCTGCGAAAGGTACACCGCTTCGAGCCGCTTCGAGCAGACGAAGCAGCAAACCGTGGTTTTGTCGCAAGGGGGAGTTGGGCACATCATACATCCACGAGAGACGAAGTCCCACCGCTGTGGGCAATAATTCTTGGACCTCGCATTCTGTACGATATTTGAGCGCAGCATAGACACCTTTGGGCGCAAGAGGCACATCCTCACCGAGGAGTCCTGTCTCTGTACAGCCATTGTAGACCTGATCGCTACTGGCATAGATGAGTTTCGCACCGACAGCCGCGGCTGCCCGCGCCACATTGAGTGTGCCGATATAGTTCACGGCTTCGCAATCGTCGGGATGCGCTTCGCAATAGGCCGTATCGGAAAGGGCGGCCAAGTGAATGACGGCTTTCGGGGCGTGATCCATGAAAAGGGTGTGAATCATCTCCTCGTCGGTGACGTCAAGTTGCTTGCTGTTGAGCGGTATGACTTGATGGGAGAGGCCAAGAAAACGAGTGGCGCGGCATCCGACGAATCCGGCTGCGCCTGTGATAAGAATCTTCATTGCGAAAAAAAGGACAATGGAATAAATGCGCCGCCACTGCGGTGATGAGGCTGCACAATGTGAGGAATGTTGCACAAAAATAAGGAGAAAAGCGGAGGTGGCAAACGTGGAGTGACAAAAAAACGCCTCTCGTTGCGCAACTTACGCGGCGCAACGAGAGGCGAATGGGGGCATAAAAAAATGGAGAGAGGGGAACACAACTCCCGACTGTGCGGGCGGGTGGACGACAATTCGCCGCCTCGAAGAACTAATCAGGAGAAGAGACCGAAAAGTTCTGCATCAATCCGGTCGGTGATTTGACGAAACGCTTCGGGATCGGACTCAAATTTGAGATTGTCGCCGTCAATGATGACCAAACGGCCTTCGTACTGTGCGATCCAGCGCTCATAAAGGTCGTTTCAGGCCTTGAAGGTAGTCGATGCGCATGGTTTTCTCGAAATCGCGTCCACGTTTTTTTCAATCTGCGACACGAGATTGGGGATGGACGAGCGGATGTAGATCATCAGATCGGGAAGTTTGGACCAGCGACATCATGAGGTCGAAGAGATCGGTGTAGTTGGCGAAATCACGATCGCTCATCATGCCCATGGAATGCAAGTTGGGAGCGAAGATTCGCGCGTCTTCGAAAATGGTACGATCCTGGATGATGGTTTCTTCGCTACGCGAAATGGCCACTACATCCTTGAATCGCTTGTTGAGAAAATAGATTTGCAGATTGAACGACCAGCGTTGCATATCTTTATAGAAGTCTTCGAGATAGGGGTTGAAGTCTACGGGTTCGAAGAGGGGCGACCAAGCGTAGTGCTTGGAGAGCATTTTGGTGAGTGTGGTTTTCCCGCTGCCGATGTTTCCGGCGATGGCGATGTGCATGGTTGTCGTGTTATTAGGAGGTGTGGCTATACTTTTTCGAAGAGTCCGAAGAGCTTGGCATCGATACGGTCGACGATGTCGGAGAAGTCCTTGGGATTGTAGAGGAAGTCGAGACCATCGACGTCAATAACGAGTTTCGGCCCGGGATATTTGTCGAAGACAAACTCATCGTAGCGTCGATTGAGATTTTTCGAGGTACTCGATGGACATGGATTGCTCGTATTCTCGTCCACGCTTGCGAATGTTGGCCACTAAATGGGGGACAGTGGAGCGAAGATAGATGAGTAAGTCGGGCGCGTCGACGAGTGAGGGTCATCAATTCGAAGAGTTCCATATACGTCTCGAAGTCGCGCGTGTCAAGGTTGCCCATGTCGCGATTATTGGCCGAGAAGATATACACTCCCTCGAAGATACTTCGATCCTGAACGACGTTAGATTCGGCGCGCGCGATGTCTAAGACATCTTTGAAGCGCTCTTTCAGAAAGAAAAACTTCAAGATTGAACGCCCATCTCGGCATGTCCTTATAAAAAGGGTCGAGATAAGGATTCTCCGCCACGGTTTCGAACTTGGGAATCCAGCCATAGTGCTGGGCAAGTAGACCGGTGAGGGTTGTTTTTCCGCTGCCGATGTTTCCGGCGATGGCGATATGCATGAAAAGAGGGGTTTTATGAATCTAAAGAAGTTACGTTTTGCAGAAATGCTGCAGCCGAGGTGTCGTCACTTGCCAACTCCGGGGAATTATCGTCCTCGTCTTCGGCATTATCGTCCTTCGGCAATGTCTGACGGCGGCGAGGATCTTCGCGCGCTCCCAACTTTACGAGTTTATTGGCCGCCGAAATGATACTTTGTCCCCCGGGAAGGAGCATTCTACGCAAGGAATCGAAGGCGGCTTTGCGTCTTTGAGAGCGTAGTTTCGACGTTCAGGAAGCGTTCGTAGAAGAGTTGCACGCGGCTCACGATGAGCGCGGCTTGGTCTACGATCTTTTGTTGGTTCTGCACCTGCAATTGCTGCTTCCACGAGAGTTCGAGCATGCGAAGCAGGGCATAGAGATTCTGGCTTGAGGTAATGAACACGCCTTTATCGTAGGCTTCTTTCCACAAACCGGGAGCGGCGGTGAGCGCGAGGCTGAGTGCGCTGTCGCTGAAGACGTACATCACGACAAAATCCAGGCGCGAGCGATCGGCACTGAGGTGTCCGGCATAGTTCTTGGCCGAAAGTTGTTTGACATGCTGCTGCAATGACTTGACATGTCGGTCTAAAGCCAACTTGCGTTGCTCATCTGTTTTCGCTTCGTAGTAATCTTTGTAAGCGGTGAGCGAGACTTTAGAATCAATGACAACATCGCGTTTGTCGGGGAAGTGAAGTACTACATCGGGGATGAGGCGTCTACCGGTTTCGTCGTCGGTAACGACTTGGCCGTTCTCGTCTTTCACCGTCCACTGCTCATCAAACTGCACACCGCGCTCGAGTCCCATATCTTCCAAGAGCGTGCGCAAACGAAGTTCGCCGAAGTTGCCTTGCGTTTTGTTCTCTCCCTGTGAGCGCTGCGGCGAGTTTGTCTGCGCGTTCACCCACCAAACGAGCTTGGGCAAGGGTAACTTTAATGCTTTCGTCGAGTCTTGACATGGAATCCAGGTGGCGACTGTCGGCTTGTTGCACGGCATTGCGCATTTCTTGTATACCATTGCGCAGCGGGCCGAGGATTTCGTCGAGTTGTCGCACATTTTCTTCGCGAAGTTGCGTACCGCGTTCGCGCATTTGGCGCTCACTCTCATTTTTAAGACGTTCGGCCATGAGTTCCAGTCGACGTTCATTTTCTTTCCGCTGTTCTGCGGCTTGAACTTCTGCAGAGCGGCGCAATTCGGCCAAATGGCGTTCGTGTTCGTTGCGCAAATCGTCGAGCGAACGGCGGCCGGCATAATAACCCAGCGCCAATCCCACCACGAGCGCAAGTAGTATGATAAAGTAAACAGACATGGTGACTTGAGGAATGAGCTGCAAATTTACGGAAAAGGCTTGAGAAAAGTTGTGTGCTTGTGAAATTCTTCCTACTTTCGCGAAGATAGCTTCTCGATTTGCCATCTTCGCGAGAAGTATCACACCATATATATAAGAACCTCTCTTTCGAACGCAATAGACAAATGCAACAAGAACTGATATTGATCCGCATCACGGGGGAAGACCGCCCGGGACTGACTGCCGATTTCATGGCGATTATGGCCAAATACGAAGTAGATATTCTGGATATCGGACAGGCAGACATCCATTCGACGCTGTCATTGGGCATTTTAATCCACACCAATGAACAGACATCGGGCTCAGTGATGAAAGAAGTGCTTTTCAAAGCAGCGGAACGCGGTGTAAATGTTCGGTTTTATCCCATCGAGTCAGACGAATACGCCGATTGGGTGCGGGCACAAGGGCGCAATCGCTACATTCTCACGGTGTTGGCGCGCCATCTTACGGCACGACAAATGGCAGCAGTGACCCAACTCGTGGCTGCGCAGGGATTAAACATCGATGGTATCCGACGTCTCACCGGACGTGTGCCGCTGGAACGTCATCAAGACAACGTGCGCGCTTGCATTGAATTCTCGTTGCGCGGCACACCTGCCGACTTACCGGCAATGCAAGCCGACTTGCTCCACCTCAGCGCGAACTTGGAAATGGATTGCTCGTTCCAACACGACAATGCTTACCGCCGAATGCGCAGACTCATCTGCTTTTGACATGGATTCGACCCTGATTCAAGCCGAATGTATCGATGAACTGGCAGAACGTGCCGGAGTGGGCGAGGAAGTGAAGCGCATCACCGAACAAGCCATGCGCGGAGAGATCGATTTCAAGGAGAGTTTCACTCGTCGCGTGGCGTTGCTCAAGGGATTAGACGCCGGTGTCATGCAAGACATCGCAGAAAGACTCCCCCTTACCGAGGGTGTGGAACGCTTGATGTACGTGTTGAAACGCCATGGTTACAAGATTGCGATTCTGAGCGGCGGATTTACCTTCTTCGGTGAGCACTTGGCGCGCCGCTTCGGCATTGATTACGTTTATGCCAACGAGTTGGAAATCCAAGATGGTCGTTTGACCGGACGCTTTGTGGGCGAAATTGTCGACGGACAGCGCAAGGCGGAGCTGCTCCGCCTCATCGCGCAAGTGGAAAAGGTGGATCTCGGCCAAACCATTGCCGTGGGCGACGGTGCAAACGACCTTCCTATGCTCTCCACTGCGGGATTGGGTATTGCCTTCCATGCCAAACCGCGCGTAATTGCGAACGCGCAGCAAAGTATTAACACAGTCGGTATCGACGGTGTGCTTTATTTCTTAGGATTCAAGGACTCCTATCTTGATGACCGCGCTCCTTCGCCCGAAGGCGCACCGGCCTAAAACTAAAAAAACGGGATCGATTCTCAAAAAGAAGAATCGATCCCGCTTTTTTCGGTTCGCCATTTCTCAAAACAGAGGAGGTGCAGAACAACTATGGTGAGCAGCACTTTACACACGTCTGTTTGAGACAAAAAGTTATGGACTTATCTGCGACCACTCGTCACACCTGAAGAAGACGATGAGCCACGTTGCGGCTGAGCAGGGGCACTATAAGTGGTGCTTCCCGAACGCGTGTAGCCTCCTGCGTTGTAATTCTGCGAATCTCCACCGCTATTCTGCGATTCCGCAGCACTTCCGCGACGTCCTGACGAATAACCGGAGTTTCCCCCTCCATTATTATCCGAACGCGTGGGCGAGTAACTGCTGCGTCCTGCATCGTAGGAGCGAGAGTTACCATAATAGTTCGACGATTCGCCGCCGTTGTAACCATCGCTGCTGTAAGTCGTGCCACGACGGCCGGACATTCCGCTATTCTCATACTGACGAGAAGGCGCATACCCGCCAGCGTTGTAAGGTGCGCTGTAGGCCGGTGCCGACTGACGCGGGCTGCTATAGGCGCCACCACCGTAGTATGTATTGCCGGTGTCGTAACTCCAACCTCTACCGCCGTAACGTCCTTCGACAATGCGCAAGGGTTCGTTGCGATAATAGTTGTTGTAGCCGCGATCGCCGTAGCGCGCCACATAACTGTCGCGCAATCCGCCGTAACGGCCCTCCACTACACGCAATCCGTAGTAGGGTGAGCGGTATTCGGGGCGACGATATCCCCAATCTGAGCCGCGATAGCTCACATACACCGAAGGTCGATCAAAGAAGAAGCGGTCACGGTAGGAATAACGCGTGTAGACGTTGAAGATGAAGGAAGATCCCGTCCACGAAAGCGGGCGGCAGAAATAATCCGCGCCAACATAACGCGCATACTGCCAATCATAGAGAATATAACGGAGGTCATCGTCGCGGAAATCACGATAGCGTCCGTAGAGATCGTACGAAGAATTGACAGAAAGGAAGTAGTCGAGGTTCACTTGGTAGACCTGATCATATTGCGCCGGCGTGAGATTCAACTCATACGCCATCTTGTCGGTGAGGAAATAGGCGTATTCACGAGCATCGGCATAGTTCATCGCAGAAGCCGATACGCCGGCAGCAGCGAGAAAGAGGGAGAGAAGTAATCGTTTCATATCGCTTATTTTTTAGGGGTGATGATTGCAAATATCGTGATTTGGTCGTCAAAAACAAGACACTCGAGAAATAAATGCGCGTATTTTAGTGTTATCACGCAACATTTCTTGCTCGAAATTGATATTTTGTCAAGCAACGCAGCAAACACGGCAACTTATTTGTCAGTGTGAAGAGAAGCGCGCACCAACTCGGGGCAGTTATAAAAGTTATCGCGTTGCACGGGCAAGCCTCTCCGGAGAAAGCCCTCACCGTATACTCCTTATCATATTGATCGCTACGAGATCGACGAATAGTTTTGTTGCAGTTGTCGCAATCTGCGCAACTCTGTCCACATAGGTGCGTTCTCTGTTTTCGATTCATGGGGATCCTCTTCCAAAATGCGCGCCGCACTTTCGCGCGCCTCGCTCATCAGTGCCGCATCGCCCACCAGTTGGCAATGCGCAAGTCGAAAGGCAAACCACTCTGTGCCGTGCCTTCCAAATCGCCGGGTCCACGAAATTTCATATCGGCCTCAGCAATGACAAATCCGTCGGTCGTTTCCACCATGATATCCATCCGCTGGCGAGAGTTTTCAGCGAGATTATCTTTCGTGACCAGGATGCAATAACTTTGTTCCGCCCCACGTCCCACTCGTCCGCGCAGTTGGTGCAGTTGCGCCAGGCCAAACCTTTCGGCATTCTCCACCACCATCACCGACGCATTCGGGACATTCACCCCGACCTCAATCACAGTTGTGGAAACCAATATCTGCGTTTCGTTCGCCGAGAAGGCACGCATCGCTTCTTCTTTCTCAGCGGGCTTCATGCGGCCGTGCACTCTTCCCACTTTCCACGGCGCAAAGGCTTCGCAAACCGCCTCGTAGCCTTTCTCCAAAGCCAAGAGATCCAATTTTTTTCATTGTCGTCAATCAGCGGATAGACGAAATAAACCTGTCGTCCTTTTCTCCAATTCCGTGCGAATGCCATGAAAGAGTTGGCTGCGTTGCCGCGCGCGGTAGTGCCGCGTCTGAATCGGTTTGCGTCCGGGTGGCAACTGATCGATGACACTCACGTCCAAATCTCCGTAAACCGTCATGGCCAAGGTGCGGGGTATGGGCGTTGCTGTCATCACCAACACATGTGGAGGACGCGTGTTCTTGTCCCACAACGCCGCCCGCTGCTTCACGCCGAAAACGGTGCTGCTCGTCTATCACGCAAAGCCCCAAGTTGTAAAAAGACCACGCCGGGTTCGATGAGCGCATGCGTCCCGATGAGCACCTGCACTTCGCCCGTGGTCAAAGCATCGAGCACCGTTCGTCGACGCTTCCCCTTAACATTGCCCGTGAGCAATTCAACTCGGATGCCCATTTCTTCGAGTTGGGTGGCGATCCCTTTGTAGTGCTGTTCGGCCAAGATCTCGGTCGGCGCCATGATGCACGCCTGAAAACCATTGTCGAGCGCCAACAAGCAGGTGAGCGTGGCCACCATCGTTTTGCCCGAACCCACATCGCCTTGTAACAACCGGTTCATCTGTCGGCCACTGCGCAAAGTCGCTGTGGATTTCGCGCACCACTCGTTTTTTTGTGCTTCCGTGAGTGCAAAGGGAATGTGGTGCTCATAAAAATCTTTGAAGAGCGGTCCGACGCGAGGAAACGACCATCCGATCACTTCCGTCTTCCTTTCCTTATTATATTGGAGTATGGAAAGTTGTAAGTAGAAGAGTTCCTCGAACTTCAAGCGTCGTTTCGCCGCCGCCACGTCTTGTGCACTCTGTGAGAAGTGCAAATCGCGCACCGCCTTGTCGTGACTTACCAATTTATGCTCCGCCACCAACGTCGGCGGCAGCGTGTCTACGATCGGCGAAGCCAACCGTTCGAAAAGCATTGGCCACCAATTCGTTGATCGTCCGCGAAGTGATGTGCGCACGCGTGAGTCGTTCGGTCAAATGATAAACCGGTTGCATGCGCAGCAGTGGACGATTTTTTACCCGCTCCATCTCTTCCATTTCCGGATGCGCGATGGAAAGGTATTGCCCGAAAGGTTTCGGCTCGCCGAACACTTGATATTCGACATTCACCTTATACATGTTCTCCAACGCCTTGGAAACGCGAAACCACACCAGCTGAATGTAGCCCGTGCCGTCTGTAAAATTCGCCACCATTCGGCGTTTGGGACCTTCGCCCACCTTGTTGATCAGCACAATGTGGCCGCGCAACTGAATGTTCTGCATCCCTTCCACCAAATCGCAAATGCGGTGCACCTTCGTGCGGTCTTCGTGACGATAGGGGTAGGTGTGCAGTAAATCGCCGATGGTGTGCACGCCCATTTGGGAGGCGAACAGCGCAGCACGTGCGGGTCCGACTCCTTTTAGATAAGTAATGTCTTGATCGAGATAGTTCAAATGAGCGTTATTGTGCAGAGGTAATGTTTCCTTGCGGTCGAGTACGAGTTAAAAACGGCGTGACGACCAACAAAACATGGAGAGCTTAGTCCATACGGTCGCGATAATCCTCATAAGTGTAGGTGCGCAGCGTTTCGAGCGTGCCGTCTTCGCGAAGCAAGCAGAGGGAAGGGTGGTGAATGCCGTTGAACATATTCGTCTTCACGGTCGTGTAGTGGATCATGTCCTCGAAAATCAGTTCATCGCCCACTTGAAGCGGACGTGCGAAGCGCCAATAGCCCATATAGTCGCCGCTCAGACAACTATTGCCGCCCAAGCGATAGACACATGCGTCTGTTTCGTGTCCCACTTCCTCTCCATCGGTGAGCGTTTCCGCCCCGCGGATGGCAGGATGGTAGGGCATTTCGAGACAATCGGGCATGTGGCAAGTGAACGATGCGTTGAAAATCGCCGTTTTGACCCCGGCATTCTCCACCACGTCCACCACTTGTGCCACCAGTGGCCCCGTTTGCCAAGCAAAGGCGCTACCCGGCTCCATGATGACGCGCAGATGAGGATGGCGCACGCGGAAATCATTGAGCAACTCCACCAACAACTCCACATTATAGTCAGCACGCGTCACCAAATGGCCACCGCCGAAGTTGATCCACTCCAAGCGATCGAGCCAAGCGCCGAAACGCGCCTCGATGTGCTGCAGCGTGTGGCCGAAAAGCCCTCGCTGCTGCTCTCACAATGGCAGTGAATGTGGAAACCACGGACGCCTTCCGGCAGTTCGGCGGGCAGATCGGCACTGAGCAAGCCAAAACGCGAACCGGGCGCGCACGGATCGTACAACGCCGTCTCAATTTCCGAATATTCGGGGTTCACGCGCAAGCCGCAATCCACCTGCTCGTCGTTGCCATGCGTAGCATTCCATTCGCGAATGCACGGATAAAATTGCGCATACTGCGTGAGCGAGTTGAAAGTGATGACCGAGGAACAGCGGAGCATCTCGTCGAAGGTGGCCGCTTCGTAGGCCGGAGTGTAAGTGTGTGCCCGACTGCCGAACTCTTCGAGCGCCAAGCGCGCTTCGTAAGGAGAAGAAGCCGTGGTGTGGGCGATGTACTCACTAAAGATGGGGAAAGTTTTCCAAAGCGCGAAGGCCTTGAAAGCAAGAATGAACTCCGCACCGGTTCGGCGCGAGATGTCCGTGATGAGGCGAAGATTTCGACGCAAAAGACGCTCTTCGAGAATGTAGGCCGGCGACGGTGCAGTGGGAAAGGTCATAGACGTAGGAAAGAAGATGAGTCATAAAGTAAAGCGCACGAGCCGAATCGGCGCAAGCATGGCTCGGCAGATTCGGCTCGTGGTGAGAGTTGATTGAAGGCTGAAGATCACATGATGCCGTCTTCGCGCAGCTTTTGTTGCCACTTCAAGCCGTAGTCAGCGAGTCTTCGAGGGTGTGCACGGCCTTCCAGCCCAGCACTTTGTTGGCTTTGTCCACGTTGCCCCACACCTTTTCGATGTCTCCGGGACGACGGGGAGCCACTTTGTAATTGAGTTTCACGCCCGTGCACTTTTCGAAGGTATTGATCAGTTCGAAAACGCTCACGCCGTTACCCGTACCCACGTTGAAGACCTCAACGGGATCGGTGTTCTTGCCTTCGACAATGCGTGCCATGGCCGCAACGTGTGCCTTGGCCAAGTCAACCACATAGATAAAGTCGCGAATGCACGATCCGTCGGGCGTATCGTAGTCGTCGCCGAAGACAGCAAGCTGTTCGCGAATGCCAATGGCCGTTTGCGTGAGGTAAGGAATGAGGTTAGCGGGCGCACCGTTGGGCACTTCGCCGATGAGGGCAGTGGGGTGTGCACCGATGGGGTTGAAGTAGCGCAAGATGATGGCCGAGATGGGAGCACCGCTGGCCACGAAATCTTGAATGATTTCCTCGTTCACCTGCTTCGTGTTGCCGTAAGGCGATTCGGCCTTCTTGATCGGCGCGTTTTCGCTCACGGGGAGATCTTGAGGATCGGGTTGTCCGTAGACCGTGCAGGACGACGAGAAGATAATGCCCTTCACGTTATATTTAGGCATCAACTCCAAGAGGTTGATCAGCGAAACGAAGTTGTTACGATAGTACTTCAAGGGCTTTTCCACCGACTCTCCCACAGCTTTCGAAGCGGCAAAATGAATAATGCCCTCGATGCCGGGATATTTTTGGAACACGCCTTCCAAAGCAGCGTAGTCGCAGCAGTCCACTTGTTCGAATGCCGGACGAGTGCCGCTGATTTTTTCAATGCCGTCGATGACTTCGGCTTTTGAGTTGCTGAGGTTGTCGATAATCACGACGTTGTAGCCTGCAGCTTGGAGTTCGACAGTGGTGTGCGAACCGATGAAACCGGTACCGCCCGTGACGAGAATGGTCTTTTTCATTTTTCGGTTGTGAAATAGGGGAGGGAAGCACGCGCGGAGATCATTTTTGTTTTACGATGTCTCATCCGATCACATGCCATCCGCGTCCTGAGGTTGACTTTGATGTGGCGAAGTTACGAATTATTTTGTGATATCTATCTTACAAAAGACAACTTTTTTTTGTGCCTTACGGAGTAAAACTTTTCCATTTCGCCGCAATCCACCTCAAAAGTTCTTCGTTCGCAGTTCAAAAACGGATAAAAATCTCCGAAATGTCGAGGCGACGCATCCCCAACGCTACACAATTATATAGCACCATTCGGTTCATGGTCTTCGACTTTTATTCTCTCCCCGTGCACCCAAGTTTTCAAAGTGCATCCTACAAGAAAAAGCCCTTACTATAAGCACCGGCAAAAGTCCACAACATTTGCAGAAAACTCCACAACAATTCGACAAAAACATCCCTACTATTGACCGAAAGTTGTGTACTTTTTGAAGCCACACCGCGCAGCCGGAGTACAGCCAGTTGAATTTTCCTCTTTTTTTCTCATTTCCTTTTTCAAATAGCCACGACATCACCGAAATCGGGCGGGAGAGTAGGGTGGATTGTTTGGCCGTTCGGCACAGAATACGTAAATTTGCCCCAAACTAACCCCCAACAATTTTCCCCCATGAATGAACTGGCGCTCAAATACGGTTGCAATCCCAACCAAAAGCCCGCTCGTATTTACATGGACAACGGCACAGCACTTCCCATTGAGGTGCTGGGCGGTCGTCCCGGTTACATCAATTTTCTCGACGCACTCAACGGTTGGCAGTTAGTGCGCGAGCTCAAAGCCGCCACCAGCCTGCCGGCAGCGACCTCGTTCAAACATGTATCTCCTGCCGGCGCAGCAGTGGGCGAACCGCTGAATGAAACGCTACAAAAGATTTATTTTTTTGCGACGATCTCGGCGAACCCCTCACTCCCATCGCCTCGGCTTATGCCCGCGCTCGCGGCGCCGATCGCATGTCGAGCTACGGTGATTTCATCGCCCTTTCCGACGAATGCGACAAGGCAACCGCCCTGCTCATCAAACGCGAAGTGAGCGACGGCGTTATAGCCCCGGGGTTCACCCCCGAAGCGCTCGAGATTCTGCAAGCCAAGCGCAAAGGCACGTATTGCATTCTGCAAGTGGATCCCAACTACGTACCCGATCCCATCGAACGCAAACAGGGTGTTCGGCGTCACCTTCGAACAGGGACGCAACGAGGTGGATCTTTCGGATCCGCACCTCTTCGATCAACGCCCCACGAAGAACCAAGAGTTACCCGCCTCGGCCGTGCGCGATCTCACCATCGCCCTCATTACCCTCAAATACACGCAATCGAACTCCGTTTGCTATGTGAAAGACGGTCAAGCCATCGGCATCGGCGCCGGCCAACAAAGCCGCATTCACTGCACCCGTTTGGCAGGTACGAAAGCCGACATCTGGTGGTTGCGCCAACATCCCAAGGTGATGGGTTTGCCCTTCGTCCTCGGCATTCGCCGTGCCGACCGCGACAACACGATCGACATTTACATTTCGGAAGATGCCGACGATGTACTGGCCGAAGGTGCATGGCAACAGTTCTTCACCGAGTGTCCCGCACCGCTCACCGCGGAAGAAAAACGCGCTTGGATCGCTCAAAACACCGGTGTGGCTTTGGGTTCCGACGCCTTCTTCCCCTTCGGCGACAACATTGAGCGCGCCCACCGCAGCGGAGTGTCCTATGTGGCACAAGCCGGTGGCTCTCTTCGCGACGACCATGTGATTGAAACCTGCGACAAATACAATATCGCCATGGCCTTCACGGGAGTTCGCCTCTTCCATCACTAAAAATCATCCAAAACCGATCCCTATGCAACGACACGTCAGTGACGAAGAAATCACCGCCGCAATGATGACCGGCATCACCTTCAAAGGGGCGAAGCTTCGCAAGCCTCAAGAAGAGAAAGTGAAGACGAAAGCCAAGAAGAAGAAATACATCACCGGTCTTCATGGTTCGGGCGCTGCCAAAAAGAAGGCGGAAATCCGTCAACGGCGCGCCAATCGGCATAAGAAATAAGCCCTGATTCGGTCGTCGACCTCACCACAACTCACACTCGATCGCGGAGACTGCAAAGCCTCCCGTCCGAGTGTGAGTTTTTTTTGCAATAAGACAAAGCCCTATGAATCGATGAAAATGCACAAAAAACAGCGGAGCAAACTTGTGCAGTGTGCAGAAAAATGAGTACATTTGCACGCAATTAAATTCGTACCTCGCCTTATGACTGCAAATTTCATTGCCGACAAAATTGTGATGGACGGTCTCACTTACGATGACGTCCTGCTTATCCCCGCTTATTCTGAAGTCCTGCCTCGCACGGTGTCGCTCACGACGCGCTTTTCGCGCAATATTGAGCTGCACATTCCCTTCGTGACGGCAGCCATGGACACTGTGACCGAAGCCCCCATGGCGATTGCTATCGCCCGTGAAGGCGGTATCGGTGTGATCCACAAAAATATGTCGATCGAAGAGCAGGCGCGCCAAGTAGCCATCGTGAAGCGTGCCGAGAACGGCATGATCTACGATCCTGTGACCATCCAACGCGGAAAAACCGTCGGAGATGCCTTGGCGCTCATGGCCGAATATCACATCGGCGGTATTCCCGTCGTAGACGACGACATGAAGCTCGTGGGTATTGTCACGAACCGTGATTTGCGCTTCGAACACAACCACGATCGCACCATCGACGAAGTGATGACGCGCGATAATCTCGTAACGACCAACACGACGACAGATTTGGCCGGCGCAAGTGAAATCTTGCAACAGAACAAAATTGAGAAACTCCCCGTAGTAGACGCCAACGGTCGCTTGGTCGGACTCATTACTTATAAGGACATCACGAAAGCTAAGGACAAGCCCATGGCTTGTAAGGATGCCAAAGGCCGTTTGCGCGTAGCCGCCGGCGTAGGGTGTGACGGTCGACACGATGGAACGCATCGAAGCGCTCGTCAACGCCGGCGTCGATGCTATTGTCATTGACACGGCACACGGACACTCTAAGGGCGTTGTCGAAAAACTCAAAGAAGCCAAGGCGAAGTTCCCCGGCGTTGACATCGTGGTGGGTAACATCGCCACGGGCGAAGCCGCAAAAATGCTCGCCGATGCAGGTGCTGACGCAGTGAAAGTGGGCATCGGTCCCGGTTCGATCTGCACAACGCGCGTCGTGGCCGGTGTGGGTGTACCGCAACTCTCGGCCATCTACGATGTGGCTCGCGCCCTCGAAGGCACCGGTGTGCCCCTCATTGCCGACGGTGGCTTGCGCTACTCGGGCGATGTGGTGAAAGCACTCGCGGCAGGCGGTAATTGCGTGATGATCGGCTCGTTGGTGGCAGGGATGCGAGGAAAGCCCCGGCGAAACGATTATTTTCAACGGCCGTAAGTTCAAGACTTACCGCGGTATGGGCTCGCTCGAAGCCATGGAGAACGGTTCGAAGGATCGTTATTTCCAAAGTGGTGTGGAGAGTGTGAAGAAGCTCGTGCCCGAAGGCATCGCGGGTCGTGTACCTTTCAAAGGCGGCGTTCAGGAAGTCATCTACCAACTTGTCGGTGGTCTCCGTTCGGGTATGGGTTATTGCGGTGCGGCTTCGATCGAAGCGCTGCACGGTGCCAAATTCACCCGCATCACCAACGCCGGTGTACAAGAAAGTCACCCCCACGACATTACGATCACGAGCGAAGCTCCCAACTATTCGCGCAGTGAATAAATTCCGACGTGGCATTTCGGCGCAGGCTTTTCCGGTCTTCGCCCCTTTGCCGCTTGACATACACACCGTAAGGGTCTTCGAGGTAAAAACTTCGAAGGCCTTTCACGGCTTTTGCACGAGATGACATCAGCATGGACAAAAGCCGCACGAAACGACTCGTATGAAACACTTGATTTCGAGCTTATTGCTCATGACTTGCGCGCTGAGCGCCCATGCCGAAACATCAGATCGCTCGGTTTTGCTTCGCATCGGGGGACGTCCCGTCACCCGTGGCGAATTTCTGTACGCCTACAACAAGAACAATGCCGTGCAAGCCGGGCCAAAAACAAATGCCGGCACGCGAATACCTCGATCTCTTCATCAACTATAAACTCAAAGTCATCACCGCAGAAGATCATCGCCTCGACACGTTGGCCACTTTCCGCAACGAGTTTCGCGGTTACCGCGATCAGTTGCTGTCGAAAATGCTGATCGACCAGTCGTACATAGACTCTACGGCACTTGCGCTCTACAATCGCGAGCTCCAACGACTCGACGGCAAAGATCTGCTCACCGTTTCTCATATATTATTGCGTGTGCCGACGATGGCCGGTGCCAACGAACGACAAAAAAATCGCCATGCGTGCCGACAGTCTTTACCGTTTACTGCTCGCCGGTGCCGATTTTGCTGCCGTAGCGCGCAGCAGTAGTGAGGATCTAAGCACCAAAAAAACAACGGAGGCCAACTGCCGACCATCACAGCCGGTGCAACCCTCAAGGCTTTCGAAGATCAAGTATATGCTTTGCGCGAAGGAGAAATCTCAGCCCCGTTCGTTACGGAGGTAGGGTACCACATTGCCAAACTGATCAAGCGGAAATCTGCTCCCAGTTTCCAAACAGCTTATCCGCACCTCCTCAAGACCTTGAAGGAACAAGGCGTCGAAGAGGAGGCTGCAGAGCACACACTGTCGCACCTCATGGCCACCCACGGCCAAACCCGCGAGGCCGCGATGGATAGCCTCGCCAATGTGAACGCAACCGCCAATGCCGAACTTCGCTATCTCATACAGGAGTATCATGATGGCCTGTTGCTCTTCGAAGCCGAGAAGAACAACGTATGGGATGCCGCCGCAAAAGACGAAGCGGCCTTGGAGAAAAAATTCCGTGCCAACCACAAAAAATATCGTTGGAACGCTCCTCACTTCAAAGGCTATATCTTAAGCGCCAACGACGCCGACGCGCTCCGCGCTGCCCAAAAAGCATTGAGTCGCGGCGTACCTGCGGGGATGGAAGCCATGGATTTCCTGCGCAATGGCGTAAATAAGGATTCGGTGCGCGTCAAAGTGGCCGGCCCCTACACCGTCGAGCGAGGAGAAAACAGTACCATCGATCATTTTGCGTTCAAAGACAAAAAGCTACGGCACGCAGTGTCGATGCCGGCATGAAATACACCACCGTGGTAGGGGCGCATCGAAAAAAACGCCCCACAAGCTATGTGGATGTGCGCAGCCAAGTGCTTGAAGACGTGCAGAAAGAATGCGAACAAGCCTGGCTGTTGAAACTCCGCCAACAATATCCGGTGCAACTCTACACCAAAGTTTTCGAAACGATCAACTACCCTCAATAATCACTCGATATGAACAAACGAATTCCTATTCTGATCGCCGGCTTCATCGCACTTGGTGTTGCCTTTTGCGCAAATTCGCCCCAAAAACATCGTAGACGAAGTGATTTGGGTGGTAGGCGATTCGCCCTATCTTGTTGTCGGACGTCGAAGGCTTTCGCGTAAACGCCGAAGCCAGCGGACAAACCTTCAAAGACCCGTATGCCGAAATTCCGGAACAACTGGCGATTCAAAAACTTTTCCTCCACCAAGCAGAATTAGACTCCATTACGGTGACCGACGAACAGGCAAAAAAATGATGGCCGACTACCGTTTGGAAGAAAACATTCGCCGCTATGGTTCGAAAGAAGCCTTGGAAGCTGCTTATCACAAGACGATTCCTCAAATCCGTGAGATCTTGATGCAATCGGCACGCGAGTATTTCCTCACGCAAGGGGTACAAAAGAAACTCACCTCCGGCGTTACGGCAACTCCGGCCGAAGTACGTAGCGAGATCTCGAAAGCTTCCGCAAGACAGCCTGCCCATGATTCCCACACAAGTGGAAGTAGAAATCATCACACAACGCCCCACGGTGGATCGCGAAGAGGTGGAACGCATAGAAAGCCGCTTGCGCGAATTTGCACGTCGCGTCAACAGCGGCGAAACGAGCTTCGCCGTTCTGGCACGTCTCTACTCACAAGACGGTAGCGCGCGCAATGGTGGTGAACTCGGTCTGAGTGGTCGCGGCCAGTGGGTACCGGAATTTGCCAATGTGGCTTTTGCACTCACCGATCCGAAAAAAAGGTATCGAAAGATCGTGCGTACCGAATTCGGGTTCCACATCATGCAACTCATCGAAAAGCAGGGCGACAAAGTCAATGTACGGCACATCTTGCTCAAACCTGAAATTAAAGAGGGCGAATACGAGCGCTTGACTTCGCGTCTCGACTCAATCGCCGCCGACATCAAAGCCGGCAAGTTCAGTTTTGAAGAAGCGGCACAACAACTCTCGGACGATAAGGACACGCGCAACAACAAGGGACTAATGGTGGCGCAAGATGAAACAACCGGTGCACTCACCGCTCGCTTCCAGATGAAGAATCTACCGCAAGACGTAGCAAAAGTGGTAGACACGATGAAGGTGGGCGAAGTTTCGCAAGCTTTCCGCATGATGGACAGCAAGACCGGTCAAGAAATCTGTGCCATCGTGAAACTCAAGGACAGAATCGAAAGCCACCGCGCCAACATTACCGATGATTTTCAGGTGCTGAAAAAAACGTAGTGGTGCAGAAGCGCCAAAACGAAGCGTTGCAAAAATGGATTGCTGAGAAGATCAAAACGACCTATACACGCATCAATCCCGAATGGCGCAACCACAAATTCCAACACGAAGGCTGGATTAAATAACGCCACTTCCTCCGATGGGTAGCACACAGCCCCAACGGATTTACTTACTTCAAATTACACAAAAACGTAAGTTTTGAACACGCTTTTCGTTACTCGTAGAATATTAGTGCTGGGAATGGGGCTTTTTGCTCTGTTCCTTGCACACACTTTTGCCCTTACCTTCTTTCCGCCTCGCAAGAAAAAAAGTATCACAAGAGGATCAGCGCATTCGCATTCACCATGCCGATGTGCTTTTTCATGATGCCGCCACCACCGGCGACGGGCAAGTATTGAAAGGCAACGTGTTGATGACGCATGCCGGTATGCGCCTCACCTGCGACAGCGCCGTTTTCTATGAAGCCTCAATTCTTTCTTGGCTTATGGGAAAGTGCGTTTCACACAGGGCGACACGCTCTCACTCACCGGTGATTCTTTGTTCTATGATGGCTCTTCGCAATTCGCCCGCGTCTTCCATAACGTCATGATGCGCCACCATAAAATGAAACTCAAAACGGAATTGCTCAACTACGACCGCATTTCCGGACGCGGGTTTTACGATGTCGGCGGAGAAATCATCGACGGCACCAATATTCTTACCTCTCAAAAAGGAGATTACTTCACGGGCACTCGTGAAGCCGTCTTCAACGAAGACGTCTTGCTACGAACGGCCAAGCGCGACTCACTCCGTACCGATTCGCTCCACTATAATACGCGTACAAAATGGGCGCACGCCACCGGTCCTACCAACCTATTGAGCGGAGGTAGCCGCATTTTTACGACAGACGGCTACTACAACACACAGAAAGAGAAAGCCCGCTTGGGAAAGCGCCCGCAGTTGTTCAACAAGGGACGTAAACTCACCGGCGACAGCATCAGTTACGATAAAAAGACCGGTTTCTCACAAGCCTTCCGCAACATCGTGTTCACGGACTCCACCGATGCCAACAACAAAAACATCTTGATGGGGGACTATGGCTGGTACAAAGAAAAAGTAGGCGAGGCTTTGGCCACGAAACGCGCGCTGGCCAAAAACTTCTCGCGCAACGCGGACACACTCTATGTGCACGCGGATACGCTCCGCCTCTTCTCTTACGATCTGCGCACCGATTCCGCTTACCGCGTGCTGCACGGCTATTTCCATGTGCGCGCCTATCGCACCGACGTGCAAGCGGTTTGCGACTCACTCGTCTTCCACTCCAAACTTCGTAAGTTGTCGCTTTACCGAGATCCCATCGCATGGAGCGACGACCGACAGATTTTGGGCGAAGAAATCAATGTCTACACCAATGACTCCACACTCGACTCTGTTTATGTGGAGCGCCAAGCCCTTATCGTGCAACAACTGCCGGATACCGTCCACTTCAACCAAGTATCGGGAAATATGTTGCAGGCTTACTTTCTCAAAGGGACAACTTTAACGAAGCGCGTGTGAACGGCAACGCCATGGTGATCAATTTCCCGATAGAAAAAGACTCCTCTTTGCTCTATCAAAACTACTGCGAGGCCGCAAAAAAATGCGCATCGACATCGTAGATCGAAAAATGCGGCGCTACTGGGCCGGCCCTTCTCCCATCGCCAAAACCTATCCCATCAATCTGGCACCGACAGAGCACACAAAGTTCAGTAATTTTGCGTGGTTCAGTCGCATCCGTCCCCAAGGGCCGCACGACCTCTTTGAGTGGCGCGCAAAGAGCGACGAAAACAAACTCAAAATCCTCCCGCGCCGTGCAGCACCGATGCAAACGCTCGACAAAAAAACAAAGCCACCGGTGCCTCGCAGTGGGAAAAGAAGATCGAAGTTCCCCTCGAAACGCCGACTTCCCTCCCACGCAAACGAGCGTAAACGATAGTTTGCCCTCCAACTCCTCCAACACTCACTGATTATGCCCGACATCATTCATCTTTTGCCGGACTCCGTCGCCAATCAAATCGCTGCCGGCGAAGTGATTCAGCGACCGGCATCACTCATCAAGGAACTCGTTGAGAATGCGATTGACGCCGGCGCAACGCGCATCCAAGTAATCGTGACCGACGCCGGCAAATCTTGCGTGCAAGTAATCGACAATGGCAAGGGCATGACGGAAACCGATGCGCGCTTATCCTTCGAACGGCACGCAACCTCCAAGATTACGAAGGCAGACGACCTCTTTGCACTGACCACAATGGGCTTTCGCGGTGAAGCCTTGGCTTCTATTGCAGCCGTTGCCCAAGTGGAATTGCGCACCCGCACACCCGATAATGAGTTGGGTGTATGTTTGCAAATCGAAGGATCAAAGGTTATACTCCAAGAGCCCATTGTCTGCCCTGTCGGTGCGAATTTTATCATCAAGAACCTCTTCTTCAATATCCCGGCACGCCGCAAATTCCTCAAGAGCAATCACACGGAGTTGTCAAATATCGTAGCCGAGTTTGAGCGCATCGCTTTGGCACATCCCGACTTATCGTTTGCCCTCTCAACTCCCGACAACGTACTCCTCGATCTCCCCTCCGGTAATTTCCGCCAACGCATCGTCAACATATTCGGGCGCAAGATGGACAAATATCTGATGCCCGTTCATGTGGAAACTGAACTGGTGGAGATCATTGGCTTCGTCGGCAATCCCGAAAGTAGCAAGAAAAAAAGGCGCACAGCAATTCTTCTTTGCCAATGGACGCTACATGCGCCACCCTTACTTCGCGAAAGCGATACAAAATGCCTACGAACGACTCATTCCCGACGGAGAACAAGTGCCGTTCTTCTTGCAAATCCTCATCAATCCCTGTCGCATCGATGTCAATATCCACCCGACAAAGACAGAAATCAAGTTCGAGGATGAACAACCCATCTGGCAAATTCTACGCGCCGCCGTTCGCGAAACATTAGGCCGCTTCAATGCGATACCGACCATTGACTTTGACGTCGAAGATCGCCCGGACATTCCGGTCTTTCAAGATGGCAACGTGAATATCGCCCCCCCGAGTATCGAGATTGACGAAAACTACAATCCATTCGCCAATTCTCAACCGGTCGCCCCAAAGGAAAGTTCTCTGTTCTCCCCGGCCTCCGGCAGCACGTCCTCCTGTTCGCCCCGAAAGAGTGCAAAAGGGTGGGAAGGTGCCTTTGAAAACGCGTTCGACACCCAAGATTCCATTGCTTCCTCCACGGTGTTTAGCTCAGATTTCACCGAGGCTAAAGAAACGCCCACCGCTGAAGCCACGCTTTACGAACATCTCCCCGAAAACAAACAAGGGAGCTGGACCAACGCAGGCACTCAATATATACAATATAAAGGGCGCTACATCATCGCCCCTTCAGAGGAGGGTTTACTCATGGTCGATCAGCACAGAGCTCACGTGCGGATTCTCTTTGAGGACTACTTAACACGTGTACGCGAAGCAGAACCGCAATCACAAGGCATTCTCTTCCCGCAAATACTCGAAGTCTCGGCCTCACAACAGGCCATTTTAGAAGGCATACTCCCGGAAATGGAAGCCATCGGCTTCGAATTGTCTTATCTCGGTGGCAACAGCTTTTCGATTCTCCGCGTTCCTTCCGGCCTCGACGGCCTCGACCCCGTGGTACTGCTCAACGGCATGCTCGATGACGCCACCCAAAAGGGGAGTGAGGTGCACGAAGAATTGGTAAACACCATGGCGCTCTCATTGGCACGCAAAGCTGCAATTCCCGTTGGACAAGAAATGAGCAACGAAGAGATGAGGGATCTGATTGACCGCTTGTTCCGACACGAAACACCCACCTTTACGCCTGACGGCAAACGAGTGTTTCAGCTCCTGCCCCTGGCCACATTACTTAAACCCTTCGACTAATTCGAAACTCGCCTATGTCTGACGGAAATTTTTAATCGTAGCATGCTCCCGTCCAACTCCTATCAAAGCGGGGTACGCGCAGGAACTTCAAAAATGAAAGTGAAAGCTCTGGAAACCCTCCGCGAACTCCTTGAAACGCATTGTGTTGAAATTCCGGTCGAAAGACAAAAACGAAATCATCACACGTTTTTAGAGAAAAAAACTTGGGGGCGTTGTAGGGCTTTTTGTTCGCAAAATAGAACATTTCCCACAGAATCGTCCGATTTTTCTGCTCAATCGTTTGCGCTCTTTCGTTTTCTTCGTATATTCGCAGCGTCATAGAACCTGTAGATATGTACCAGTTTTGTCGTTTTGCCCTGATTTTTACTCTCGGTGTAGCTGCAGGCTTCACCGAAGTTTCAACTCAAGACTTGATTGGTACCACGGGCTTAATAAATATTCCCACTGCCGATATGCAGCCCGATGGCACATTTGACGGCGGTGCACGATGGGCCAGTCAAGCCGCACACCATAATCTGATCAACTACGATACAGGCCTTTATTATGTGCGCTTCACTCCCTTCAGCTTCTTTGAGTTCACTTTCAGAGAAACGCTGTTTAAGACCCAACACTCTGTAAAGAAAACTTGGAACTACTACCAACAAGATCGATCGTCGACTATTCGCGTGCGTCCTCTCACAGAACGTAGCGGAAAGTGGTGGCCGTCGATCGTTTTCGGTGTCAATGATCTGTATTCCGCCTATGGAAACAGTTTTTACGCAGGATATTATGGCGTAGTGACCAAGCACTTTTCATTGGGCAGCGGGCAATTCGCTCTTTCGGCCGGATACTTTCATCCGTTCAAAGCCGGGAAGATGTACAATGGCCTCTTTGGCGGTCTCGAATATCACCCAACAATGCAAATACCACTGCAGTTGTTGGCAGACTATGACACGAAAGGAGTAAACCTCGGTTTAGGTTATACCTTGTGGGGACACCTCCGCACCTTTGCTTTCACCCATCAAATGAAAGGATGGGGAGTTGGTTTAAGCTATCGTACGACCATCAAGTTTTGAAGATTATGAATAGGAACATTCTCCCCATTTCCACGTCTTCATTGCTTAAGGGATTACTATTAAGCTTATCCTTTTCGTGGTTTGCAGCCAAAAGCAATAGTGCATACGGGCAGACACCGCAACAGGCTGCAAGCCGTTCCCTCGCAGCAGACGGATTCGAACAAATTCGCCTTCGCTCACAGGGTGACACAATCTATGCAGCCCTCGAGAGTCCGCAAATTCGCGGTTCCTATCGTGCCTTAGGCATTGGCATTCGAAACTTATCACAAAGTTTCCCCAAGGCTCGGCATTATAGCCTTCTACTTGGAGAATACGGACAACCGCAAATCGCAATAGAGGCAACAAACGAAGCCAATCATTGGCAAGTTCGCGCACACTACGATACGCATACCACTTGGCAGCAACTCACAGAAGGGGCTGAACAAACCACGCTCAAGGCCAATCATCAGAGAAAAAAATAGACATCACGCTCTATCCCATTGTCTCGATAGACAATCACATTCTCGACAAATTGGCACGCGTAGGAATTTACCTCGCCCCCTCGTTTGAAACCACACTCTGGCGCGGAAATCGTTTGATATTCCAACCCATCCTGCCGATCTTTACCAATATACCGGACAATAATCCGGAAAGTCAATTCCAGTGGGGCGTTGTTGGTATCCGACAAGATTGGTTCGCCAACCGCCGTTGGCGTGCTTCCTCCACAGCTGGGCTTTTCTTATATGATTTAGCCGGCCTGCATCAAGAGGTAAACTATCACCTGACGTCCACCTTAGACTTAGGTTTACGTCTCAGCGCGACAACTCGCGTTCGTCGCAACAGCGGAAGATGGGAGAGAGATCGAAAACTGCACATCGGAGCGATGGCCGTAGCCCATTATTATGAGCCGCGCACGGCATTGCAACTGAAACTCTCCGCTGGTTCTTTTGCTTACGGCGATTTAGGTGGTAGAGTAGACGTGGTTCGGCACTTTGGCGAATACGCCATCGGAGCTTATGCCATTTTCACAGACGGAGAGCGCAATGCCGGATTTAATTTCGCTATACCGCTCGGCCCAAAACGCCAAAGTAATTGGCCCGCTCAAACAGTTCGCCTGCGATTACCCCAATACTTTTCATGGGAATACAGCATGCTCAACTATTACCGCTACGCGTTTGAACACATGGGCGTAAGCTACAAAGAAATTCCCGATAAGAGTTTTACGACTCACTACTGGCAAGCGGCCTATATCGAGCATTATTTGCAACGCTTCCTTGACAATAAAATAAACTAAGTCGTCGTTGATTGTCTCATCGGCGCATTTCTATATAGAAGATCTGAATATTCACCTCTTAAAACAAACGACATCATGAACAAGTACATGAAAATCTTCTTGCTCGCAGCTGTTCTCGTTGGAACTACCGTTTCTATCGCTTCTTGCGACAAGGATGAGCCCAACGCTCCCCACCACAATGGTGGTGCCGGCAAGTAATTGTCACGCACAACACCACACCTAATCGCCGCACTCTGCTGAGTGTGGCGATTTTTTGTACGTTGTACAAGTGTGCCTGCAATTATGGACAAGGGGACAGTAAAACGAGGTCGTAAGGAGAGGGAGCAGAGCCACAACGATGATACTGTCCCCAAAACGTGTGTAAGCTCCAAAGTTCTTATATTTGTGGTGAAATAGCTAATCAAACAAAGAACAATGAAGCTTACAGCTGAACAAAGATCGGAAATTATTTCCGAAATGGCCTCAAGTGAGGCCGGTTTTAATGAGTTAATGCGCGTGCTTTTGGATAGTTTTTTTCCAAGCAGGAGCGCGCCCTCTTCTTAGAGGAACATAAAGGTGAACAAGGCAATGGTTTCCGTCCTCGTCGTTGGCGTGGCCACGGTTGCAGTTTCCAACTTCGCATCCCTCGCACTCGCTCGGGTGCTTTTCAACCGATCATACTCGGCGTCTTGGCTGCTCAGGAAAGCGAGCGTGCACTGCTTTTTCATGAGTTGTATGCGCGTGGACTTTCCTGTGAAGACATCGCCGAGGTGGGGCGTCGCATCTACGGTCACCACTACAGCAAACAGCAGGTGAGTGCTTGTTACGAGGAGATCCAAGAGTGGCTTGCGCGCCGACTTTCCCCTCACTATTTGGCCGTCTATATCGATGCCACGTTCTGCAGCACGCGTCGCGACGGGAGCGTCTCGAAGGAGGCCTACTACACGATGTTGGGACTGTTGCCCGACGGCAGTCGCGAGGTGCTCACGGTGGTAAATCACCCCACAGAAGGGGCAATTGCTTGGGAAATGGAGCTCGAAGCGCTCAAGGAACGCGGCGTGGAACAAATCGATTTGATTGTCTCCGATGCCTTGAGCGGTATCGAAAATGCGGTGTGTTCGGCTTTTCCCACGGCGCTGCATCAACTCTGCGTCGTGCATTTCAAACGGAAGGTGTTGAACACCGTTTCCACCAAAAGACAAAGCCGAGGTCGGAGAGGAACTCAAGGCGCTCTTTCCCGTGGAGCATACCGACATGACACCTCTTGCGGCCTATGAGAATTTGCGTACCTTTGCTCGGCGTTGGGGCAAGAAAAACCCGAGCCTTGCCCGATTGGACAGAGAACGCAATGCGGCCTATTTCACCTATCTGAGGGTTTCCCGAAAATGTGCGCCGAATGATTTATTCGACCAACTGGGTGGAACGTCTCAATCGCTGCTACAAGCGCACTTTACTCATGCGGGGAGCGATGCCTTCTCCCGACTCGGTGGTTTATCTATTGGGCTCTGTTGCCAAGGAGAAAACAGAAGGGACGTATGCGAGACGACTGCCGTATTTTCGGGAATGGAAAATCAAGTAAAACGACAAAGAAAAATCAACATCACAAATCCCCCTCCGGCTTGGGGTACCTCAAAGCCGGAGGGGAGGACGAAGGAGAATCTTACACACTTTTTTTCAAACATTACCCGTTGCTTTTTGAAAAAGAAAGCCCGAAGTCCTATTCTAAAGGGGTTCGGGAAGCTTTCTTGTGCCGTTTGGAAGTTTACCAGACAGAAATAATCTCTATTTTGGACTAAAAAGGACAAGAGAAAAATTTGGAGGATAGAGAAGATGTCCTTATATTTGCATCATTATTCACGAACCCTCACATTTATCAATCATGGCAAAAAGCGCTTATGTCTTCCGCAGTGCCGAAGACACCCTCATCTTCTGCTACGACGCCGACCGCGAGTCTCGCAATGGCGACACTTGGGAAATCCCCGAAGGAAAAGCCAAAATCAAAGAAATAAAATGGTCGGATGAAGCCATCAGAAAAGTAGTCATCAACCCCTCATTCAGTGACTATCGCCCCACTTCCACCTCCCGTTGGTTCCGTCGTTTAACAAACCTCACCACCATCGAAGGGCTCGAACACCTCAACACCTCCGAGGTCACTGAGATGGAAGGCATGTTTGAGAAATGCTATGTTATCACCACCCTCGACCTCTCTAACTTCGACACCTCCAAGGTCGAAAATATGAGAGACATGTTTCGTCTTTGCAAATCCCTGACCAACCTCGATGTGTCAAGCTTTGACGTTTCTGCAGTAGAAGACATGACATTCATGCTTGCTGGATGTGAATCTCTCGAAGAACTCGACCTCAGTCATTTCAATCCTCCACTCACTGCTGCGAAGTCAAACATGTATTACGACTGTCACAAACTCAAAGTGAAGGGTTTCTCTAGAATCGAATACTACTCATCTAATGATTAGTGTTTTGCAATAGAGTAGGGAGCTTCGGCTTCCTACTCTTTTTGCTCTAGAGCTTCTAGGGGTCACAGACCCTTTTATGCTCGCCCCGACAAGCGGGGCTCGGTTCTTCTGAGCGTTCTTTCAAAATCGAAGTGCAACAAATCATTCGTTTTTTCATAGGATCTAATCCATAAAAAACACCGCGGGTTGGCCTCGCGGCCGGGGCGCGTAGCCCCGAAGAGCGATACCGGCAATACAAAAAAGAGTCCCCTTTCGAAGACTCTCGGAGATTAATTATCTTTGTATTGCGTATGTATAAACAACTAACCTCGGAACAAAGGTCGCAAATCTTTGCCTTGCTGCAAAAGAAAATGCCCAAGAAAAAGAAATCGCACGTATCGTGGGAATCAGCCAATCCACGCTTTCTCGTGAATTGAAACGCAACAGCACCCCGTCGGGCAAGTACATTTTGGTTCAAGGCGCACGACAGGGGCGATGGAACGTCGCAAGCGTTCCACACGCAATGTTGCCCTTGCTCCTGAATTGGTGTGGAGAATCAAACAACTCATCATCGAAGAACAGTGGTCACCGCGACAAATATCGGGCGTGTTGAAGAAGGAAGGCGTCAGTGTTTCACACCAAAGCATCTACAACCTGATCCATGCCGACACAACCGGAGAATTGGCGCGCCACACGCGTCATAAGCTCAAATATAGGCGCAGACCCAAATACAAGCGTTTCCCCATTGCCGAGAGAACGAGCATTCACTCGCGTCCCGAGCAGGCGGACGGAAAACGCTTTGGGGATTTTGAGATGGATTTGATTGTGGACGGTCACAACCACGCCATACTCACGATCGTGGAGCGTTCCACAAACATGCTCCTCATGACCAAACTTGCCCATGGGAAGAAGTCCGAGCCATTGGCCAAAGCGGTCAGACGTCTGCTGCTGCCCTACAAGAAACACATCAAGACCATCACCACTGACAACGGCCCTGAATTCGCCGTACACAAGCTGATTACAAAGTATTTGGGCGCGGTCGTTTATTTTGCCGATCCTTATGCCTCTTGGCAGAAAGGAGCGATTGAAAAATACAAATAAACTCATCAGGCAGTATATTCCCAAAACAAGCCAACCTCGATGATTTCACAGATAAAAAGATGGCGAGTATACAGAAGAAAATCAACAATAGACCCAGGAAAAAACTAAAGTTTGAAACACCAAAAGCAGAGTTCTTCAAAAGAATAGCCTTATTTTGCACTTGCCGGTTGACTCTACGCTCGTTGCCTCATAGGGTGGTGCAAGTTGTTGTATCGTAGTAGTTTGTATGCTGTGTGGATAGTGGATTGGGGAGCTTCTATAATGCCTCGTCGCGGTCGCATAAAGACGCACCCCTGAGCCGGAACGTAGAGCCTTTTTGTCTGTTCCGAGAGGTTAGGATATGGCGAAGTCGCGATAGTTCAGTAAGTCAAAAGAGCGTTTGCGCTGGATCTTCGGGAAAAAGTACCTCGACTTTGCGCTATATAGACGCCGCAGTGCGGCGGAATGAAGGAGAGTTGTGTTTTGTCAAGCGCAAAAAGTAAGAATTTAGTTTCGAACTATCGAAGGTTTTGCGAGAAAAAAAGTTTCGTTTTTTTTGAGAATAAGGAGAGTTCGAATAAAAAAACTTGTGGACTTTCTTACGAAACGCCCCTTCTTTTCTCTTCTTCCTCCCTGCTTTTTTTGAAAAGACGCCCGTTCCTTCACCCACGGTGTCGCCCACGGTTTCCTCATCCGCACCTCCGTACGCGCGAACGGACACGCCCCTGCGCATCGCGCACTCAGCGAGTTCGCAATTCTTGCCTTCACCCTTCACCTTCACCCGCAATTTGTTGATACAGTGTGTTTTGCACGTGAAGGAAATGCCCTTTTTCGCCTTCACCGGTGAAGAAAACAAGGGTGAAACCTTCACCCGCAAGTCGCTGTTTCATAAGTTCTTACAGTCATATGGTGAAGAGGTGAAGGCAAAAAACGAAAAACAGCGGACGCGCGCGCAACGCGTGCGCGTTGGAGGCTGAGGTGGGAGGCAGGAACACTTTCGAAAAGCTCTTCTGGTAGTTGGTGGAGCACTGCAAGTGGAGGATGAACCCAAAGATGGCACGCGTACAGCAAAAAAATATCGCACCAAGCAAAAACAAAAGTTTGAAACATCAAAAGCAGCGCGCTACAAAAAGGATTGCTTAATTTTGCACTTGCCGGTTGACTCTTCGCTACTCGGGAAAAAACCAATGATAAATCATTATTTTTCCGCTTAAAACTTCGGAAAATGAGAGTTTTTGATTATATTTGCTCTGAAACATCATTTCGCGCATTGAATAGAGAGCTGCGCAACAAAACGTCGGGCGATGGAAGCAACCCTTTTTCCAGACTATTCTTCATTTGATTTTTTGCAAGATCAGCAACACACCGAGCGTGTGATGGCTGCTCTTAAGAAAATATGCCTCCATTTTTTAGGTACGAATCCCGAACGCCGAGCCGTTATACGCCGATTAGAGCGCCAAAATACCCACAGCATCGGTGGGCTACTTCAGTTGCACCGCGGTGAGGTTTCAGAATGGCCCGGGGTCGGCAGCGTATTTCTCACAATTTTCGATGAAATGCGCGAAGAAGTGCATGCAGCCCCCGAAGGCATCGTCACGAAATGGATCAACGAGCGCGCTCCACTGACCTTTCCCAAGGATCTAAACCTGCTTCACCCGTTTGAAATCACAGACAATCAGCTATTTGCCGACAGTGAGTCGACAACGGCACATCAGCTCAACGAAAACGCACATTCCTTTCTGACCCCGACCTCCACAGAAGAAGATTGGTTTGCGGAAATCATCGAAATCGAATGCGTTTTTCACGGAAATCACCCACCTGCTACAAAACACGCATTCCCGATTTGGCAGAGATGGTGCGCCGCTTTTTATTTAGAAGGCCTTTCGCCGGAGGTGATCGCCAACATTCTTCGCCTTCGCTCCGCCGTCGTTGTCACCCATGAGATTGAGCATGTTTTTTTACGTCCGCTACTCAACGGAGAAACGCTTTCCAATTTATCGCTCGATGAGGATTTCCCCAAAAGAATGACGCTGCTTCGAGATCGCTTGCTAATGATGCCTGTAGAGCCGCTCACATCACTCACCGCCATGCTTCCCGAACGTTTCCTCCATCTTCTGGGGTTGACGGTGATGACCCGAAGTGCCGCTGAATTTACGTGGGCCGGGGATTTAATTGTCCCTATTGGCGACATTATCGCCACACGCAGAATGTTGCGCGCCACACTGACTTATTTACAACTCGTTCCTTCGTACGTTTCGCCCGAAAAAATCGCGGCAGACCTGTTGCCGCGGATGATCTCAGATCAGGAAACAACGAACCAGATTGCAACCATCACAGAAGAAAAAAACGTCTCGAAGCCTTGTTGCAACACCACCCATGGATCGAACAAGGGGAGAAGGGCGTACGCTTGATCTCCGAACAACTACTCTTTGACTATTGTCGCATTGCGCGCATATTGGCAGATGCAGACCGTCCACTCGAAAAAGACGAAATACTAACTCGCTACGAACGATGTTATTTCGAGCGCCCAGGCTCCATTAGCGTGCGCTTGCTCCGCAAACACTTCCCTAACATCCAGATCCCACAAAACCGGAGCATGGAGTTGGGAAAACTAAATACGACTTACCAACAAGATCGGCCGGACATGTAAAATGTCCGGCCGATCTTGTCTAAAAGGGCAGTTCATTCATGAGATAGCGGCCGTACTCAACTGCACTATATTCCATCTTTCTCGTGCGAAAGACAATGAGCTGCTAAGGCTTTGATACGAGATCGTGCGGGCTTACCTGATGCTGTAAGCGGAATCTGCTCCACCACAAAAACTTTTTTGGGCATACTGTGCGAAGTTAGCTTCGCGCGCAAGAATGAAAGGAGTAGAGTGGACTCAGACAGATCGACTTGGGTAAATACCTCCTCTTCGTCTGCTCCGCACCACGTTCGGGCTAACGGACTCTCCTCAAGCAAGAGCGTCAATGCTTCCCCGAGTACAGCATCAGGAACAGAAGTCAAGACAAATCGAAAGGGTAAAGCGGCCAACTGTTCCTCAAGTGCCTCCAAATGTAACTTCACTCCACCGGAATTAATCACGTTGTCAGTTCTACCCAGAATCGTGAAACTACCATCGGGTGCGATTTGTGCTAAATCATGCGTGACCAGTCCTTTAATGCCCAGTGCCAAATCATCAATAACCAAGCAACCTTCTGTGTTTATTTTCACAGAAACTCCAGGCATAGGGTTATACCCTTGCGACTTTTGTTCACCATTGATTCGTCTGAGTGCAATATGTGAAAGTGTTTCTGTCATTCCGTACGAGCTCCACACGCGCCCTTGGCAAGACTGCAATTTGCCTTCCAAAGCCTCGTCGATTTTTCCGCCGCCCAACAATACGCAGCCGGTCTGCTCAAAGCAACGATCGTTCTGCAGGAACATCGTAGTGGCCACAGCTTGTGCCGGCGTGAGCGCTACAAAAATCGGGAGATTCAGACAAGTTCGCAAAAGGGTGTAATGAAGGCGCTACACATTGGAGTTCCCATTTGCCTTCCCATGCGCGCACCAGGATCATTTTTCCGGCGACATAAACAATCGGCAAACAAAGAAGTGCACGAGTCCCTTCAGGAAGGTTGAGTGCACTAATGGTTCTATTCGCACTGGCACGCAGTTGTGCTTTAGTAGCACAAATAACTTGAGGGATGCCCGTACTGCCACTGGTTTGTAGTGCTAATTCTTCAATTTTATCATTCTCCCATATTTCACGAAATTCATCTACCGCACGTTCAAAGCGCTCCTGTTTGCTTCGCAAATACAATCGCTCGCCTTCAACGTACATAGATAGAGGCGCGTAATTTGTGACAAACAACTGACCGGTTCCTAAACCTTGTGGTAGTGTTAAATCACGGGCTAAAATTTTAGATTCATTCCCTCTTTCACTTACAGAATCATTAAACTGATAACGCGAGGCCCATTGAGCGATTGCATTTAAACCGACATTACTCTCCAAAGCCGAAGTATACCACAAAGCAATACTGCGCTTATCTGCCAAATTTTCCCACTCTTTACAACCACTAAAACCACCATGCAAAGAGGGTTTTAAGATAATATATTGCGGTTGAATAGCATCCAACAGGCGAATCTTATCATTTATACGATTCACGCCTATCAACTCTTCATCTAATGCTATGGGAATAGGGGAAGTTCTACATAAATTTGCCATAACGTCCCATTGTCCCGGTCGAATGGGTTGCTCGATACTATGGATATCATAGGGAGCCAATCGCCGTAATCGTTCAAATGCTTCTTCAACAGGGAAGGCGCCATTCGCGTCCAAACGTAACTCTACACGATCTACCGAATATCGTTCGCGCAACCTTTTGATCAAATCCAATTCACGCTCAAAGTCAATTGCTCCAATTTTCAATTTAACGCAACTGAATCCCATACGTAATTTGGCATCCATCCGTGCTTGCATCTCATCGGCGGTGCCCATCCATACCAATCCATTGATACGAATCCCTTCATCCGTTTCTAAAAAAGACGAATCCCACAAGGCATAAGGGCTTAATCCCATGAGATCGCCAAGCAAAGAACGCTCTGCGCTCTCAAATCCCATCAAAACAGAAGGGTAATCAATCAGTTCATTTCTTGGTATTTGATGCAGTTCTTGCCATCGTGCACAGGCCTCGGAGAGTATCTTTCATATTCTGCACAATTGTCGCAGCTCAAACCGGGTAATGGTGCACATTCTCCAATTCCTGTATAACAATTATCGTCAATTATACAATTCAACTCCACATACCAGACTTTGCGAGTTCGCATAACCCCACGAGAGGTACCGGCAGGTTCCTTGAACTAGCAGTTCTTCGAGTCGCCAATTAACCCTGAAACTCACGCACACGAGTGGCGTTGTCAGCAAGATAAGCGTCTAAATTGAGCGCTTCGTCTAAATTAGACGAAGCGCTTGTACAAATATGTTCCATTAGGGTCATCAAAACTTAGGGCAGTTTGGGGAAGCGGCTCCAATCCGGTTTACGTTTTTTTCTAAGAAAGCCTGTCCTCCTTCGTGCGCTTCATCGAGCAGATAATAAAGCATCGTGGCATCACCGGCCAGTTCTTGGATACCGGCCTGACCGTCAAGCTCAGCATTGAGTCCGGCTTTGATCATGCGCAATGCTAAAGGTGAATGTTCCATCATGCGCTGTGCCCAGGCCACCACTTCGTCCTCCAGCTGCTCGAAGGGTACAACTTTGTTTACCAGTCCCATACGTTCTGCTTCAGCTGCAGTGTAGAGATTGCACAAAAACCAAATTTCGCGGGCTTTCTTTTGTCCCACGACACGCGCCAAATAAGAAGCACCGAAACCGGCATCAAAGGAACCGACTTTCGGTCCCGTCTGTCCAAACTTGGCATTCTCGGAAGCAATCGTCAAGTCGCACATCAAATGCAGCACGTGCCCACCGCCCACAGCAAAACCATTGACCATGGCGATCACCGGTTTCGGGATGGAGCGAATTTGTTTCTGCACTTCGAGCACGTTCAGTCGAGGCACACCATCTCCACCTATGTAACCTCCTCGTCCTTTTACGTGCATATCACCACCGGAACAAAAAGGCCTCTGTGCGCAAGCGCTCTTCTTCAGTCTGTCCTTCTTGAGCAGGGGAGTGTGCACCGGTGAGCACAACCACACGAATATCGGCGTCTTCACGACAAATGCTCAAGGCATTTGAAATCTCCATGACGGTGGTCGGCGTGAAAGCGTTGCGATAGCGTGGGCGATTGATCGTGATGCGGGCGATTCCCTCGAACTGATCGAACAGAATCTCTTGATATTGACGAATGGGGGTCCAATTTCGCATAAGAGTAGAGAATTATTAGGAGATGAATATTTCAAAGAGGACGGGGCGATCAGCAGGCATGGCCAACAAAGCTGTTGTGTACTGATCCAAGGCCTCCTCCATATTATCGGCTGTAGCCGAATGGTAAATACAATGATAACTATCAGCGATGCCGCGCGCCGTCGTTTGGTGAGTGGCTGCCACATAATCGGGCAGGGCAGGAGAAGCGTTCAAGCCGGGAAGCGCATAAAAAATATCGCCGCGGCCGTTGTTGAGTAACAAGATGCGCAACCGTCCATCAAGTTGACGATTCCACAAAGCATTTACATCGTAGAAGAACGAAAGATCGCCCAAGATGCACAATACTTTTCCCTCCGCAACCATTGCATAGCCCGCAGCCACGGAAAGAGAACCTTCGATGCCATTGGTGCCTCGGTTTCCATAAATAGGAAAATCTACGACCGGCCAATGACGGTTCACCACTCTTACCGCACGACTGTTGCCAACAAATAAGGCTTCACAATCAAGGGAAAGTGGAGTAGACTCAGGGAGCTGTGCATAAATTTGGCGCACTTGCTCATTTTGGGGTAAGCACTCGGCCAATTCTTCGAGTACTTTCCATGGTTGGGAGACGCGCAACCAATCAGGTTGTTTGAAAAAAACGTGTCGGGACACTGCAGTGCGCAGCCATTTGCCGATAAATTTTTCATCGGCGGCATCCAATCGAAGTACTTGAAGTTGAGCCGACTTACGCAGGCGCAGTTTGAATTGCTTATTGACAAAACACCCTCCACAATGGATCACCACATCGGGGATTACCTCCTCGTGCTCGTCCAACCATAAAGCTGCGCGATGATCGTGACATTGGCTCAAGCATTCGGCATAGACTAACAATTGATGTTGCTCTTTCAAACGATTTACTACAGGAAGTAGCTTAGGATCATCGACTTGTCCGATGACCAAGACTGGACATTTCGCTTGCACTAAAATCGTTTTCCACAATTCAAGAAGATCAGAATTACTCTTTAATTCAATCTGTGGAACAGCACAATCAAAGTTTGGCAGTTGCTCGACGTTAAACGTGAAAAGCGGCTCAGAAATTGGCACATTCAAATGAATCGCTTGAGGTACTGCTGTTGGAAAGCCTCGAAACGCTTCGTTCAATGTCGCTCGACAATCCCGATCTTCTTCGAGTGTACACTCATTCACCTGCCAAGTGCGTACATAGGGCAGCAGTGCCCCTTGTTGCGGTAGGGTTTGTCCGTCCAAAATGCCGTGGAACTGCTGCGGTCGGTCAGCAGAAATGATCACTAAGGGATGTTTCTCAAAGCGGCTTCGGCCACTCCGGGTAGAGTGTTGAGCAATGCACTACCGGAGGTAACACAAAGTGCCACACCGGTGCGAACTTTCAACCATAAGCCCAATGCTACAAAGGCCGCCGAGCGTTCATCGGTGACGGAATAGAGAGAAAAGTCCCCATTCACCTGCAGGTCATGCACAATCGGGGCATTGCGAGAACCGGGACACACCACAACATGACGAATGTTGTGTGCCAGCAAGGCTGCCGTGAGCAAATTCACGTTGTGGTGCGAGGAGTAAAGATGCGTTTGTTCCATTGTAAGAAAAAACGTAAGCACTTGAGGCTTGATTCTCAACGACTAAGCACGAAATAAATCGGCCATCGTGGTCAATTTACGTTCCGTTTCGCGCCATTCTGCATCGAAATCGCTTTCATGTAGCAATCCGCCGCCGGCGTAAAGCGTGGCATACGTGGGAAAGAGGTGCGCGCAACGCAAATTGACATACAAATGGGCTTCATCTTGAGAAACGGGCCCCGAGAACCCAGAATAGTATGCGCGATCATGCGTTTCTACCTGCGCAATGATGCGTCGCGCTTCCTCAACCGGCGTTCCACAAACGGCCGGAGTAGGGTGGAGTGAAGCTGCGAGCGAGGCAAGTGTCGTTTCGCCGGAAGAAGTGAGATGAAAAATCAGTACAAAGATGGAACAAGGAAGCGGCTCTTCTCACATAAACGGCTGATTCGCGTACCTCAGTAGACAAGGCGGTCAGGTGCTTACGGATATAGTCTGCAACACAAGCCTGCTCTCTGCGATTCTTAGGCGACCAATTCTCTAAAAGCAATCTGCTCTCGTCATAAACAGGTGAGGTTCCTGCCAAAGCCATCGTATGAAATCCATTTGTTTCGGTTTCAACGAGCACTTCCGGCGTAGCCATCAGCCAAGCTCCATAAGGCGCAGGGAGTTCCACCAAACTCACAAACGAATGGGGGTATCTATGGCAAGATTCGAGAAACAAAGCATGACGATGTGCGGCCGTCAAAGGAGTGCACATGCGCAAAGTCGCCGTTCTCGAGAGAACGATTTTCTCCAAATGCCCATCGGACAGCATTTCTTTGCACTGCGCAAAAGCGCGGGCGTAACTTTTGATCTCCGTATCTCCCTCACAGCGTTCCACCTTAGGGGATTGCGTAACAGGGATTTCGATTTTGTGCCGAATCTTTTCGTCGGCAGGAATCAACCAAAACGGATTTTGTTCGGAAAGGGTGAAGGGAGCAAAAACATACCCCTCGGCTGCGGTCAATTGCGCACAATGTGTCAGGCGAAGCGGCTCTCGCTTCGCTCGTATTTCCACGTAATCAACAGCTTCCAGGCAAACGATAAAACACGCGTGCGCAATATCCTTCACCGGCAGAGCATACTTCATTCAATGTTTCCACTCGACACTTTGCCGATCCGTTTTCTTTCACGATTCTCGTTCCTTTTGTTTTGCTTCGTCCCAAATTGCATCCATTTCAGCAAGAGTCATATCAGTCAATGCACGACCCTGCTTCAGCGTCTTGGATTCAAGATAATTGAAACGGCGGATAAACTTCTGATTGGTGCGCTCCAACGCGTTGTCAGGGTTGATTTTGTAAAGACGAGCCGCATTGATCAGCGAAAACAAGACATCGCCAAACTCAGCCTCAGCTTTCTCTTGATCCATGTTAGCGAGTTCGGCTTCAAATTCACCAATTTCCTCTTTTACCTTGTCCCAAACTTGCGCGCGTTCTTCCCAATCGAAGCCAACATTGCGTGCTTTGTCTTGAATGCGATAGGCTTTGATGAGCGTGGGCAGCGATTGAGGCACGCCGGAGAGCACCGTTTCGTTGCCGTCTTTCTCTTTTTGCTTGAGTTGCTCCCACTGCGCACTGACATCCGCCGCGGTCTCCACTTTAATGCCTTGACGCGCTCCGGCGGCTTCGACATCTGCGGGAGGATAGACATGGGGATGACGGAAAATGAGTTTGTCGCAAAGTTTGTTGCACACATCGGCGAGGTCAAACTGCTCACGCTCTTCACCGATCTGGGCATAGAAGAACACATGGAGGAGAACATCGCCCAATTCCTTGCAAATCTCTTTGTCGTCACTTTGCATCAAGGCATCGCAAAGTTCGTACACCTCTTCAATGGTGTTGGGGCGCAGACTTTCGTTCGTTTGCTTTTTGTCCCAAGGGCATTTTTCACGCAACTCTTCGAGCACGTCGAGTACACGATTGAGCGCTTCAAGTTTTTCTTGTCTACTGTGCATTTTGAATCAAAGTTTCGAGCGAAGGCACAACGATGTGACGTCTACGCAGTTCGATGAGTCCTCTCTCTTTGAGATTGTTGAGCATTTGCGACACGCGCAAACGTGTAGCCACCAGTTCACCGGCCAAAGCAATCATATCGACGACCAATTCCTTTCGACCTGCGGGACGCGTGGACCGTGTGAGGAGGAAATAGACGAAGCGTTGCTCAAGAGAATCAGGCATGGGGCGCCAAAACCGGGCATCGAGGAGTTGGTGGCTCGAGCAAATGTGATTAAAGAAGTTGATATGGAAAGGCATGTAGCCAAAAAGGATGTCACGCACGTCGTGCTTCGAGACTTTGAGCAACTTCACTTCCGTTTCTGCCGAAACCCCGGCACTGTATCGCTGACGAAGGCCGAAAAAGTCGTTCCGGCTGGAGCACCATGGCCGTGGTACTGAATTCACGGAAGATGTAGCTGCCGTTGTCGCAACGCTCCTCGCGGCATACGGTTCCGCTGAGCGTGCAAATAAGCGATTCGCACGGATCGCCTTCTTCCACAATGGCTGTCCCGCGCGGCACGGTGAGGAACTCAAAATGCACGCGCTCATTGATACTGATGTAGTCGTCGAGCGTGAGGCCTTGGAAGAGGGGCGATTCGCTGAGACGATCGATGAATTGCTGTTCCATGATCAAGGTTCTGTGAGTTTTTGCATGCCTTCGGTCATCCAGACATTGTATTTTCCTTGTCCGTCGGCAAAAATGAAATAGGCTTGTACGTCTTTATGCTTGGCCAAAAAGGCTTTGGCACGATCCAATCCCATCACCATAAAGGAAGTGGCGAGCGCATCAGATTTTGCACACGATGGGGTGAGAACTGTGGCCGAAAGTAAGCTATGTTGTACGGGTTGTCCGGTTTTGGGGTCGATGGTATGCGACACTTTACGTCCGTCTACGTAATAGAAGTTGCGGTAATTGCCCGAAGTGGCAATGCCACAATCGCTGACATGCAAGATATTCTGCACTTCACTGACGGTTTTTGTGCTATCATCCACCGGTTTGTTGATACCAATCGTCCACTTCTTGCCCTTTGCGTTCTTGCCTTTCACAACAACCTCGCCACCGATCTCCACCATATAATTGGTGCAGCCTTTGGAAGAAAGCAAACGTGCCACACAATCTACGCCGTAGCCTTTCGCCACCGCCCCACAATCGATGGTGACGCGCGAATCGCGTTTGTTCAATCGATCTCCTTCGTAAAAAAGTTTTTCGTATCCAACAAACGCGCGGAGCGAATCTATTTTGGAAGCGTTGACTCTATCACGATGTTTGAAACCAAATCCCCATTCGTTGACAAGGGGAGCGACCGTGATGTCAAAAGCGCCGTCTGTTTCACGAGAAAGTTGCAACGACAGGCGAACCACATCGTTGAAACGAGCATTGGAAACGTCATATTTTTCGTTGCGATTGAACTTAGAAAGCACACTCTGCTTATTGAACATCGAAAGAGCATCATCCACACGCTGCAATTCGGCACGAATTTCCTTGTCTAAGTCATTCGTACCGGCATAGGTAATGTGATAAGTGGTGCCAAAAATCTGTCCTTCGTTGGTGTAGTATTTCGAACCGGAAAGAATGAACACCGTGCCCACGATCAAGGCTACCAGGAAGAGGGCGGAAAGAATTTTCTTCATATCGAAAGAAAGAGAATAGAGGAGCTACTTATGTTTCTTATAACGGGTAAGATCGAAAACCAATTGGAATGTGCCGGCAAAATCACTTCCACCGACATTCCTTCCCAACCCCGGAACGTACCATGCTCGGCCGGCAACGGACTGCTGCTCGGCTATACGCAAGCGATAGCGGACAGACCACCCCAAATGAACGAACTTCCACAACGACGTTTGCAAACCAAAGACAGCTTCTCCCCAATGGGCGCTTCCGGACTGGTCAAGATATTGGAAAGGAACGGTTGTTTTCCAATGTGTGTCTACCAATCCGTCAGCATACAGGTCGTAGACATAATTGGAATAGCCGTATCTAAAACCGACGAACACCCGATTGAGACTCTGCTTGTCCTTTTTCACATTATAGTCCATACCTATGCGTCCATAAGGGGCATGAACTTTATAGTGCAACTGGGTAGCGTCGCCAATTTGGTCACAAACGCCCCAACCGAGCTCAACCACAGGGAAGAACGTGTTCTTCAGGTTCAAGCGCAAGGCCGCTTCGTAATTCCCCACACCGCGCGTTGCCGCCAAAAAGGCGCCGGCAAGATCGGCCGATAGGCTGAGCCCGGCGAAAGTTGGCACACTCCGATTACCCATCAAACGTGCCAGCCGCTCTCGATCGGCATCGGCAAACTGAACTCCCTGCGCTTTGCGTTCACGCAACGAGTCGGGAGCTGCCGTTCCCGCCGCGTGCGCACCGATGGCAACACTACTGACTAACAGCGCGCAAATAAACTTTGAGATTGTCGACATCTTGATATTGAACTTTCGGGTTGACGATCGATACACTGTCTATTCCCAACGACACACGAGGGAGAGTGGCTGCTCGCACACTGACTTGCTGAAGGGTATGGAACATCGAAGCCGGACAATCGAGGGATTCAAAATGCGGTTGGCGGCGATGATCGACATACAATGTATCGACAAAAGTACCATCGGCACTGATGAAGCGAAACAGGAGTGTGTCTCGATCAGAAGCCGCGTTGAGTGGGAACTTTAGCGAGTTCACTCCGTAAGCCCGATTGTAGAGTAGCACCGTCGAGATCCCCTTTGACTCCGAGAATCGTTAGACTGTCGCTGAGACTCACCTCGGCACGCGTGGCAGCATCGTAGAAATGCACTTGCATTTCGGTTTGGTTATCGAGCGGGCAATCGATATTGGCACAACCGAACAAAGACAAGCCGGCAGCCCAACAGAACATTTGTCGAATCATAGGCGAAGAGCGCTCAATGAAGTTAGAATTCTTTCTCAATGTGGTAGTCATTGCGCCCTTGCGCGTTGCGACTGATGAGTTCACCGAGGAAACCAGCCACGAACAGCTGTGTTCCCAAAACCATCATGGTAAGCGAGATATAAAAATAGGGCGAGGAAGTGACCAAAGGCGCGGGCGTTCCGCAGCAGATATGGTAGAATTTAATCCCTCCCACCACAAGGACGGCAAAGAATCCCACGATAAACATTAAACTACCCAAGAACCCGAACACGTGCATGGGTTTCAAGCCGAAACTGTTGAGGAACCAAAGTGAAAGCAAGTCCAAATAGCCATTTATGAAACGATTGAGTCCCATAAACTTCGACTTTCCAAATTTGCGAGCTTGGTGGTGCACTACTTTTTCCCCGATTTTTGTGAAACCGGCATTCTTAGCCAGATAAGGGATGTAGCGATGCATTTCACCATACACCTCAATGTGTTTCACCACCTCGAGACGATAGGCTTTCAGCCCACAATTAAAATCATGGAGATTGGGAATGCCACTCACTTTGCGCGCAGTGGCATTGAAAAGCTTTGTGGGAATCGTTTTAGAAATGGGATCGTAGCGCTTTTGCTTGTAACCACTCACCAAATCATAGCCCTCTTCCTTGATCATGCGGTAGAGTTCAGGAATTTCGTCGGGGCTATCCTGCAAATCGGCGTCCATAGTAATGACCACCTCTCCTTTCGCTGCACGGAAACCGCAAAAGAGTGCCGGACTCTTCCCGTAGTTGCGACGAAACTTAATTCCATGCACCGCCGAATCACACTGCGAAAGTTGTTCGATGATCGGCCATGATTGATCGGTGGAGCCATCGTCCACAAAAATAATTTCGTGCGAGAACTGATGTTCGCTCATCACACGTTTGATCCAAGCGTAGAGCTCGGGAATACTTTCATCCTCATTATAGAGAGGTACGACAACGGTAATGTCGAGGTGAGATGTTTCAGAGGTATTCATTGAAGAGATCAGGAGACGATGTGAAAATCAATAAGTTTTGCGACTACCACGCATCGTGAAGAGGGCCGAAATGAGTGAAAAAATGGGGGCAGTGAGCATAAATGCGTAGAGAATGGTGGCAGCAAAGACAGAAGCCGGTGTTTGCTGTAAGCGTTCTACGACTTGTGTCGGGGTCAGTCCCCCGGTAGAGGCTTGTATTTGAGCCGTGAGTCCGGACTGTTGCATCGTTTTCACCATGTCGGGACGATTCAGCAACTCCAAATAGGTTTGAAAAAGATAACCGTGATCAAAAAGCTGCAGATAAAGTAATGCTACGAGCGCTGCCCATACACCGGAGTAAAGTACAACCAACAGAGTAAAGAAGAATCCACGACCAAAAGAGTAGGGGAGTCCTTCACTCACCTGCTTCCGAAAACGAAAAGCGACTAAGAGTACGACCAAGGGATAAGCCAATGTGAGCAATGACTGGATGTTCATCAATGGAGGCATCTTCAGTCCGAGCACAAAACAAACTTCTGTGGCTACGACATACCCGCCTATCAATGCACCATACTGCATAGCATAGGCGTTAGTTTGGCGAAAATTGAGCCGGCGCTGATTCTTTATTTCTTCCGGTGTCATAAGTTAATTCTAAAATGCAAAGAGAAATAGAAAGATAGGGGGATTAAGCTGCTCGACGTCCGAAATCATCCGGCACACGAATGAGCGAAGTAACGACAAACGTAATCGGAACAAGTAGCATCACGAGGATAAAACTGCCGTAATATCCGAACCACGTAGCCACATAGCCCGCAACTTGTCCGGGTAACATCAAGCCCAAGGCCATGAAACCGGTACAAAGTGAATAATGAGCAGCCTTTGATTTACCCTGTGAGAAGTACAACATGAAGAGCATGTAGAGGGTGAAGCCGAAGCCATAACCGAATTGTTCAATGGCAATGGCCGAACTGATCCACCAAATATTCTCCGGTTGGAAATAAGCCAAAAAGATATAGACACAATTAGGCAACGAGATGGCCATCACCATCGGCCAACGCCACTTGCGAAATCCGTCCATGGCTACCACGATCCCGCCTAAGATTCCTCCCAACAGCAAACCTATGACCCCCAAAGTACCATAGGCGAGGCCATATTCTGAAGTGGAAAGTCCTAAACCTCCCAAACTTACCTTTTTCTGTAAGAAACAAAGGACATATTTTTGTGAGTATTGCTTCAGGAAGGCGGTAGAGCAGCAAGAAAGTGATGGCCATGAGAATGCCGGGCTTCTTGAAAAAAGCCACAAAGGTGTCAGCAAACTCTTTCATTGCCTGTTTGACGGTTTGCACACTCTGTGCTTCGGCCTCGAAAGTAGACTGTTTTTCATCAAAAACAGACTTGTTTCGCACAAAAGTCCCCGTGTTTTCCGAAGAAGTTGTGCGTTTAGGGAGTACTATCCAATGATAGAGCGTGGCCAATGCCAACAACAATGCGACAGCTCCCAAGCCTAAACTCCACGCCGTGAAGGCGCTACGGGTATAGACTTCCAATGAGCCGATGAACATGACCAGCTGTCCTTCGCTGAGGACCTTAGAAAGGCGATAAAAGATGCTGCGCACACCAACATTCTGGGCTTGTTGACGCTCATCGAGGGCTTCCATGTAAAAACCATCTGCGGCAATATCGTGCGTTGCACTGCTGAAGGCGATCAAAAAGAAAAATGCCATCGTCAATTGCACGTAATACGGAGTGGGAAGTGTAAAAGCAACGCCTGCCAACGCAACGGCCATCGTCATCTCCATGACCACTATCCACCACTGTTTAGACTTGAGAATCTCAACAATGGGACTCCACAAAGGTTTAATGACCCAAGGCAGGGAAAGCCATGAGGCATAAAGCGCACACTCTTCGTCATTCAGCCCACAGCGCTTGTACATGAGCAGCGCCACCGAATTTACGATGAAATAGGGGATGCCCTCAGTAAAATAAAGTGAGGGCACCCATTGCCAAGGTTGCGACCGATTGTTATTCATACTTTCTTTCAATTTGCGCCTCTTTATAGTAATGGGTAAGATGTCGCGGTAGGCATACCCTCCGCCCCCATTACAGCTGCGCCTACCTGACATAAACCCACTCCATGTCCCCATCCAGCACCGACTAAACGGAATGCTGTGGGAGCACCTTCGATCGTTTCATCCGTTTTTTGCACAACAAAAGCACTGGAATACAGATGAGTAGGTGAAAGGGTACGGCGAATTTCCAATTCTTTGCCAATTACAAACTCTCTCTCTTCGCCTACAATTTTCAGACGCACAATTCTACCGCTTTCACTGCGCTCAACGGGAATGAGATCGAGAATTTTCCCGAACTTCAAGCCGGTGCGTTCTTCAATCAGCGTGCGTACCTCATCTTGCGTGAGACTTACATTCCAACGGTAGAAATCTTCTGTCTCGCGGTCGTAATCTTTGAAAATCTGCGAGAGAATTTGTGGATCAGACGTGCGGCAAAATGCATCGGGACGGGTGTGCATCCATTCCTTAGCAGCCTCTTCTTGCGTAAGATCGGGGGAGAGAACAACACTCGCTTCGCGCTGTGCAATGTCTCTTGTCGGAATCAGATAGGGCTCATCGTGGTTATCCCAACAAGCAGAGAACTTTTCGGTCATTCCTCCACAACATTTCGAAAAAAACGTGCATCACAAATCTCTTCGCCATAGGTAAGAATTTGCCCACGTGTAGCTACTATCGCTTCGCGAACTTCAGGTCTTGTTACAATCGTAATGCCTTGATAGCGCTGACAGTGATCATCTGCACACACGTCAAAGAGCGTGTGATCCTCTCTGTCGTACCAGCGAATATATTCGTCGTCTTTTCTTTGGAAAGAGAAGAAATTGCCTTCCGGATTTTGGGCATGCCAACGGCGTTGCTCCATCATTTTGAATAGCCAACTACGACTTACGACAGCATGGGCTTTGAGTAATTCGAGCGATGCGGTGGCACTCATTTCTGAGGCGATGACGCTTTCCAAATACAACTCAGCGGAGACCTGATTGATGGCCACGAGCTTTTCTTCGTCCACAACAAAACTCAGCATGCCGTGGAAAGTTTGGTTTTGTTGGCGTTCCCAATGGAAATTGATGCCAATGGGCACTTCATTCAAGGTGAACGAAACCGCTGTATCTTCGCCGGTGGGGTGGAAATTCAACTCACTATAGACGTTACCGTTCCACTTTATGCCTCCATCGCTATACTCCACAACCTGTTCGCCAATCACCGGCGCACCTTTGGCCATGAATTCTGTATTGAGTACGAAAGAAATACGCTGGGCGCGCATAATTCCCACAGCAACGCGTGGCTCTGTTCCATTTTCGAAGAGATCTGAGGCCTTTCGACGCGACACGCGGCGGCCTCCTTTGTGCAAACGACGAATGACTTGGGCTATTTCACTTTCTGAAAGCGCTACTTCCGCAAGTATGGAGGCGGCCTTTTGCGGTGTCATCCGCTCAAAGTCTTCAGGTTTGGGGGCAATGATGAGGCCCGCCATGTCAATGGCACCGGGAGAAATCAAATATTGCTTATCTCCTTCGGCAAAATAGCAATCGGGACGATGCTTTGCGCGAGGGAACACCAAAGTAACCAAAGAATCCGGGTGAGCGGGATGATGATTATCCATCCAGGCGAGCAAATTCATGTCGGGTTCTCGATTTTGCTCGGCTCCCGGCAATGCTTCTACGAGTTTTTCTCAGCAAAAGTTGCTCGCCCTCAGCACGTTCGCCAAGTACAACAAAGACGGGGCAGGCATATTCTTTCAACAAGTAGATGCCTGCGCGCTTGTCTTCATAACCGGCTTCTTCCACCACAGCAGTTTCTTCCGGCGATTGGGGATATACACGCTCCAAACGTCCCTCATAGCGTTGCCAGTCACGCTCCAACGGCACAATGCCGCGAGCTCCTGCTTGGAAATGCATGTGATCGGGGGCTGAGGCGCCACATCGTGCGCCATTGTAGAACACAACATACTCGTCTAACTGCGAAGCGATGCGAAAAAACGACGACCAATTCCCACTCATCGTCTGCGGCGTGTGGCGACGATTGATAATGGTCAGGTGATGAGGCAAGATGGGGTGAGGGTTCACCAACACATTGTACTTGCCTTCAACGGTTAAACCGATTTGCTCCGCCGGACGGTGATTATCGCACAAGAAGCAAGCTCGTTTTTTGAGTGATTTCCGATCAATCTTCGCAGCGGTCGAAATCAAGCGAGAAGGATTATGTTGAATGGACAAGGCATAATCCTCAACATCAAGTGCCTTAGTCTGCACAGTTTCACGTAAATCGTCAAAACGCTGGCGCGCACTCTCCCAACCGCTCAGTTGCTTATCAAAGAAAGTATTCACTTCTGTTTGATCAATCGCGTGCTGCCAACTCATATTGAGTTTGCGACGAGCACGCAACTCGAGCGTACGCAATTCATCTTTGTAAGCATTATGACGATTCACTCGATGCACATCCAGCGCTGCATCGGAATTGCCTTCCCAACGACGACATAAATAGAGTTCATCGTAAATGCGCGCTATGCGGAAACGGCGAAATAGCCAACCCCAGCGCATAATCCTCGCCATAACTGGTATTCGGGAAGCCAATCTCTCTCAACACCACAGTGTCGAAAGCACGTGGCGCGCCCAAACCATTAATGCGTAAAAGCATTATTTCGCCCATTGTCAGGAGTCCATTCGCGATGGTCAATCAATCCGGGAGGCAATGTCTCCAAATTAAAGTTCACCATTCGATAGGAACCAATGACCATTGCCGCTCGCTGTTTTCACAAATGACTCAACAATGCGCGTCAACGTATCAGTACCACTATAAAGATCGTCAGAATCCAACTGAACGGCATAGCGACCGCAGGAGTTCGAACGAATTGCATAGTCCCAACATCCTCCGATGCCCAAATCTGTACGATCGGGCTGCAATAAGACTACGCGTTCGTCCTGCGCAAAACGGCGAACGACCTCGTCTGTCCCGTCAGTAGAATGATTATCTACGACAATTACGTTAAACGTGAAATTGGTTTCCTGCGAAAGGGCAGATTGAATTGCATCTCCTATCGTACGTACACGGTTGCGTACAGGGATAATTACCGAGGCAACAACGGGGAAAGACCAAACTGAAACTTTTTCACTAGGTAGTTCGCCGGTAACTTCCGTTTGCGCAGTCGAAATAGGCAAAGACGTGATTTGTAACAATGCTTGGTCTTCCTCACGCAGAGGCACATCATCGTATTCGTCAGGGGCAAGCCAAGCTCCCACAGCCTTGAGATGGGAGGTGCAAGCACGTTCCATTTCAATTTGCACCTCGCGCGCAGCCGGATTTACATAGTCAAACTGCTTTTCTCCACTGCGGCGCAAATCTGTTTCCTGTTCTGTGTAAAGGGGTTCTCTCAGGTGCACCAAATCCCGTGACGACTCAAATGTAAACGTAGGGCATAGCTAGCGGCATACTTGTAGCGTTGCTTATTGTCCGCAGCAAATTGTCGCAGCAGGTCGCCACGCACCAGCCACAACCCACCGAAATCGAAATCATCACGCACAGCACCTTCTTGATAATCAATCACGGGGTGCTCCGTCGGTAGGGCGATTTGACCGTCTTCATCCACGCGTTGTTCCCAACGATCGGCATATACCATCGCCGCTCCGCTATCTTGCATCACATTGTGCAAGCGCTGCAAGCAACGATAGGCAGGGGCGGAAACCGGTAGGCTTCAAAAAGAGTGCGACATATTCGGCCGTTGAGGCGCGTGCAACGCTGCGAAGCATCTTAGACGAAGAAAAATCATCGACCGGCATAGTCGTTACGCCTTCTTCCTCCTCTTGTTCAACCGTAGTCAACGCAAATACGCTTCCTACCTCCGGAAACAATGACAATTCGCGCGCAGCCGACAAGTTGCCGACACTGTCCGTTTGAATGAAAACATCTATTTTGTGCACCATATATATAGGGTTGGCGACCGCCGCACCGCAGAGCAGCGCGACAGTCGTCCGTTATATCAATTCTCAGCCGTTGTTTCGGCCGTCACTTTCAGCCTATCGTGCTCTGCATCAAGCTCCACACGAATAGACTTTCCATTTTCTCCTTCAAGGAGTAAATCACACAGAGGATCTTCTACATATTCTTGCAACGTACGGCGCAAAGATCGCGCACCATATTGCGGATCGAATCCCTTTTGCGCCACAAAACGTGTAGCCTCGGGAGAGAATGAAATCTGACGTCCCGTAGTTTGCAAGCGTTGTGCAAGCGCTCGGATTTCCAAATCAGCAATTTGCTCCACGCCTTCTCGCGTCAAAGGATCGAACATTACAATTTCGTCCAAACGATTCAAGAACTCGGGAGCGAACTGGCGTTGCAATGCTTTGCGCACAATGTGCTCAGCAGCCTCTGCGGTCACACCATCGAGAGAAGCCGAGAAGCCAACTCCCGCTCCAAACTCTTTGACTTGGCGACTTCCGCTGTTGGAAGTCATAATCAAAAATCGTGTTGCGAAAAATCCACCGTCGTTCCGTTTCCATCTGTCATGCGTCCTTCGTCCATCACTTGGAGCAACATATTGAAGACGTCCGGATGTGCTTTTTCGATTTCGTCAAGCAAGACAATAGAGTAGGGGTGTCGACGAACCTTCTCTGTCAATTGTCCGCCTTCTTCATACCCGACGTATCCCGGAGGAGCACCTACAAGTCGAGAAGTGGAGAATTTCTCCCCATACTCACTCATATCGATGCGAATCAAGGCATCTTTACTGCCGAACATGAACTCGGCCAAAGTTTTGACGAGATGGGTTTTACCCACGCCGGTGGGACCGACGAACATAAACGTACCAATCGGGCGATTAGGGTCTTTCAAGCCGAGGCGGTTGCGCGTAATGGCACGCGTCAAACGCTTAATTGCGCGATCTTGAGCGATAACCTTCTCAGAAAGGGCTTGTTTCATCCCCTTCCAGCCGAACAGTTTCGGACTCTTTCATGCGCTCTGCCGGCACACCACTCATCATCGAAACTACGCCGGCAATGGCGTCTTCGTTCACGATGATCCGATGTTCACTCAACTCGCGTTGCCATTCTTCTTGCAAAGTCTTGAGTTCAGCCTCGCATTGCAACATACGGTCACGCAAGCCGGCGGCCTGTTCATACTCTTGGCGCGCAGCAGCTTCCTCTTTTTCCTTGCGAAGATTTTTGTACTTCCAGTTCCTTTGCAGCAATCGGCTCAGGTACGCGCACATTCAGCAAATGTACTCGACTACCGGCTTCGTCCAAAGCATCGATGGCTTTGTCAGGCAGTGCACGATCGCTGATGTATCTTTCGGTCAGCACCACAAGCCTCAATCGCCTCAGGAGTGTAGGTCACATTGTGGTGATCTTCATATCGATCCTTGATGTTGTTGAGGATTTGCAAAGTATCTTCCGCCGTGGTCGGCTCAAGCTGTATTTTTTGGAAACGGCGATCCAATGCACCGTCTTTCTCGATGCTCTTTCGAAATTCGTTGATGGTCGTGGCACCGATGCACTGCACTTCACCACGTGCCAAAGCCGGTTTCAAGATATTGGCGGCATCCAAACTACCGGGTGCACTTCCCGCACCGATGATGGTATGGATTTCATCAATGAAGAGCACTACTTCACGGTGCGCCTTCAATTCGTCAATGAGTTTGCGCAGTCGGTCTTCAAACTGTCCGCGATATTGTGTTCCGGCCACAATCGAAGCCATGTCCAGCGAAACCAACCGCTTACCCGACAACAAGTGGGGCACCTTATTATTTACGATAAGTTGCGCCAAACCTTCCACCAGTGCACTCTTTCCCACACCGGGTTCGCCGATCAAAATGGGATTATTCTTTTTGCGGCGCGTAAGAATTTGCGCCATGCGTTCAATTTCGTCATGGCGACCGACAATCGGATCCAACACCCCTCAGCGGCAGCCTTAGTCAAATCTACCCCATAATTGTCGAGGATGGGGTTTCTTTTCCCGATGCCTTCTCAGTCGTCGCATCATTTCCGCGGCGGCCACTCTGACGAGGGTCACCCCCTGCCGGCACCGCTTCGTCCCCATCAGGCATACTCGAAGCCATGGGAGCACGGCCGGCAACATTGCGACTATCTTTGGCGATGAACTTCATCGCGCTGTCGTAATTGAGATTGAACGACGCGAGCACTTTGCATCCGTCGTTGGTTTTATCTCTCAGCATGGCCAGGGAACAAGTGTACGTCCGTGGCATTGTTTTTCTCGCTGCAAACGCGCTTCAAGTTGTGCCAATCGCAAAATACGATCGACATCACGCGCCACCTCTGTATCTTCTACTGCGGTGGTGCCTTCATTGAAGTCGGTTCAATCTGTGCCTCCAGCGTGTTGCGCAGTTGTTCTGTGGAAATGCCAAACTGTTCGATCACTTTTAGGGCCGCACCCTCACGATCGTTGAGCATACCAAGCAAAAGCGTCACAGCACCCACCTTCTCTTGGTGTGTGCGGTGTGCTTCTGCCTTGCCGAGCGCAAGAACACGGGCGATTTGTGGCGATAAGTTTTTGCGTCATAATCAGTATTGTATATGCGTCTGTGGAATAGCTATGCAAATGTACGAAAATTTGCGGTATCGTAGCCCTTCCTCATGCAAATTATATGCACAGCAACGAAAAACACGGGAGTTTTCTTGGCCATTTGTCAAAAACCCCTACTTTTGCACCGTTTTGTGGCGTCGTCCTGCCATTATGACAGCGACAAGGCGTCGCAGATCCCATAAACACAATACTCACTCAATTCAATCACATCCCTATGATGAATCAGTATGAGACCGTTTTCATCCTCACTCCCGTTTTGTCTGATGTTCAGATGAAGGAGACGGTCGAAAAATTCAAGGGTATCCTCGCTGCCAATGGCGCTGAGGTTATCAATGAAGAAAACTGGGGCCTCAAGAAGTTGGCTTACGCCATCGACAAGAAGAGCACCGGTTTCTATCAGTTGCTGGAGTTCAAGGCTGACCCCACTGTTGTTGAAAAACTGGAAATCGGTTTCCGTCGCGACGAGCGCGTTATCCGCTTTCTGACTGTAAAACTCGACAAATTTGCTGCTGAATACGCCGCAAAGCGTCGTTCTAACAAAAAGGAGGACTAATCCATGGCACAAGCATCTGAAATTCGCTACTTGACTCCCCCTACCGTTGACGTCAAGAAGAAGAAGTACTGCCGTTTCAAGAAGAGCGGTATCAAGTATATCGACTACAAAGATCCCGAATTCCTCAAGAAGTTCCTCAACGAACAGGGAAAGATCCTGCCCCGCCGCATCACCGGTACTTCCTTGAAGTTCCAACGCCGCGTGGCTCAGGCTGTGAAGCGTGCTCGTCACCTTTCGCTCCTTCCCTACGTAACTGACTTGATGAAATAATTAAAAGAGGAGGTATACACATGGAACTCATTCTCAAAGAAAACGTGCAGGGTCTCGGTTTCAAGAACGAAATCGTCACCGTGAAAGACGGCTATGGCCGCAACTTCCTCATTCCCACCGGTAAGGCTGTCCTCGCTACGGCTTCTGCCAAGAAGGAACTTGCAGAGACGCTCAAACAGCAAGCTCACAAGCTCGAAAAGATCAAGAACGACGCTATCGCATTGGCTGAAAAGATCAACGCTGTAGAGGGTATCAAGATCGCTACCAAGGTGAGCGCCACCGGTGCCATCTATGGTTCGGTTACAAACCTCCACATCGCCGAAGAACTTGCTAAGCTCGGTATCGAAGTGGATCGTAAGAGCATCGTCCTCAAGGATGTCAAGGAAGTTGGCGCTTACAAAGCTGCCGTGAAACTTCACAAGGATGTAACCGCTGAGGTTGCTTTCGAGGTTGTTGCCGAAGAAGCTTAATCCAAACGGTTCCCAACCACACACAACAAGCCGTGCCTCAACTTGGGGCACGGCTTTGTTTTTGCAGTATTGCTCCCTCCATACTTTCGCCTCATGCGCTACTTCATAACCCTTTCTTACGACGGCACCAACTATCACGGTTGGCAAGTACAACCCAATGCCGATAGCATTCAAGCGCGCCTCAACGATGCCCTCACCAAACTACTCCCCATCCCCACGGAGTGCGTAGGAGCCGGCCGCACCGACACCGGCGTTCACGCCTCAATGATGGTGGCTCATTTCGACACTGACGCACCTATCGACCCGGAGCAAATGGCCTTTCGCCTAAACCGTATTTTACCTCAAGATATCGCTGTGCGACGCGTGCAGCAAGTAGATGAGCGCCTTCATGCCCGATTCGACGCAAAGCGCCGAACCTACCACTACTTTGTTTACGGCCACAAAGATCCTTATCTACGTCACTACGCAGCTCGCCTGACCTTCGCTCCCGACTACGAACTGATGAACCGTGCAGCGGAAATTTTGCTTGAAACCGACGATTTCACTAGTTTCTCAAAGGTAAACAACGACCAAAAGACCAACCTTTGCCAAGTGACGCACGCACGCTGGACACAAGTAGAAGGCGATCACTGGCGTTTTGAGATCACAGCCAATCGCTTTTTACGAAATATGGTGCGAGCGGTCGTGGGCACCTTGCTTGAAGTGGGAAGAGGACGCCTATCTCTCGAGGAATTTCGAGCGGTAATAGCTGCGAAGAACCGCTGTTCTGCAGGCGAAAGCGTCCCGGGCAATGCACTTTTTCTCGTAGATATTCAATATTGATTTTCACTTAACCCACTTTCATCAATGACGTGGTTTTTTCTCGCTGTTGCCTCAGCTGTTCTGCTCGGCTTCTACGATGTTTTCAAAAAAACAGTCCTTACGCGATAATGCTGTCATTCCTGTTTTGCTCATCAATACCGCATTGAGCAGCCTTCTTTTTCTCCCTTTGCTCAGTGGAAGCCAACTTTCATGGATATCGCCCGATAGCCACTGGTATATTCCACCGGCCCCTTTGACACACCATCTTTTTGTGATGGGAAAAGCCGTGATCGTGCTGTCTTCGTGGGTATGCGGCTATTTTGCCATCAAGCATTTGCCGCTCACTCTCGTCGGCCCTATCAACGCCACACGGCCGGTAATGACGCTCATGGGCGCCTTGCTCATCTACCACGAGCAATTCAACGCTTGGCAGTGGGCTGGTGTCCTCTTGGCCATCTGTTCCTTCTTTCTCCTCAGCCGTAGCGGACGCAAAGAAGGGATCCTCTTTTTGCACAACCGCTACATCCTGTTGCTTATTCTTGCCGCTGTGCTCGGTGCTTGCAGTGGTTTGTACGATAAGTTCCTGCTGGCGCCAACAGATCGAGGAGGACAGGGGTTAAATGCGCTATTTGTGCAATCTTGGTTCAATTATTACCAACTTGCACTGATGTTATTCATCTTCTTTTCCCTCTGGTGGCCGTCGCGACACCGCACCACAAGCTTCACCTGGCACTGGAGCATTGTAGGCATCAGTTTGTTTCTCACCGCAGCCGATCTCTTCTATTTCTACGCACTCTCTATTCCGGGCGCTCTCATAGCCGTTGTTTCTATGACACGCAGAAGCAGTGTATTAGTCAGCTTCTTTTTCGGAGCCTTCCTGCTACACGAAAATAATCTCCGCTCGAAAACTGTCGACCTCGCTCTCGTCTTCCTCAGCATGCTCTGCCTTTGCCTTGATGCTATCTTTGGATAAGAAACTCCATTTATCTATTTCTCGTTTATCCTTCTGATCAAACAACTCCTTCGGTATAATTTCATCATTGAGCACCGGTAACGATACTGTCCCCAAAACGTGTGTAAGCTCCAAAGTTCTTATATTTGTGGTGAAATAGCTAATCAAACAAAGAACAATGAAGCTTACAGCTGAACAAAGATCGGAAATTATTTCCGAAATGGCCTCAAGTGAGGCCGGTTTTAATGAGTTAATGCGCGTGCTTTTGGATAGTTTTTCCAAGCAGGAGCGCGCCCTCTTCTTAGAGGAACATAAAGGTGAACAAGGCAATGGTTTCCGTCCTCGTCGTTGGCGTGGCCACGGTTGCAGTTTCCAACTTCGCATCCCTCGCACTCGCTCGGGTGCTTTTCAACCGATCATACTCGGCGTCTTGGCTGCTCAGGAAAGCGAGCGTGCACTGCTTTTTCATGAGTTGTATGCGCGTGGACTTTCCTGTGAAGACATCGCCGAGGTGGGTCGCCGCATCTACGGTCACCACTACAGCAAACAGCAGGTGAGTCGGCTCTCCGGGGCTTGTTACGAGGAGATCCAAGAGTGGCTTGCGCGCCGACTTTCTTCTCATTATTTGGCCGTCTACATCGATGCCACGTTCTGCAGCACGCGTCGCGACGGGAGCGTCTCGAAGGAGGCCTACTACACGATGTTGGGACTGTTGCCCGACGGCAGTCGCGAGGTGCTCACGGTGGTAAATCACCCCACAGAAGGGGCAATTACTTGGGAAATGGAGCTCGAAGCGCTCAAGGAGCGCGGCGTGGAACAAATCGATTTGATCGTCTCCGATGCCTTGAGCGGTATCGAAAATGCGGTGTGTTCGGCTTTTCCCACGGCGCTGCACCAACTCTGCGTCGTGCATTTCAAACGCAAGGTTTTGAACACCGTTTCCACCAAAGACAAAGCCGAGGTCGGAGAGGAACTCAAGGCGCTCTTTCCCGTGGAGCATACCGACATGACACCTCTTGCGGCCTATGAGAATTTGCGTACCTTTGCTCGGCGTTGGGGCAAGAAGTACCCGAGCCTTGCCCGATTGGCCAGAGAACGCAATGCGGCCTATTTCACCTATCTGAGGTTTCCCGAAAATGTGCGCCGAATGATTTATTCGACCAACTGGGTGGAACGTCTCAATCGCTGCTACAAGCGCACTTTGCTCATGCGTGGCGCGATGCCATCTCCCGACTCGGTAGTATATCTCTTGGGCTCTGTGGCCAAGGAGAAAACAGAAGGGACGTATGCAAGACGACTTCCATTTTTTCGGGAATGGAAAATCAAGTAAAACGACAAAGAAAAATCAACATCACAAATCCCCCTCCGGCTTGGGGTACCCCAAGCCGGAGGGGAAAGGACAAAGGAGAATCTTACACACTTTTTCGGACATTACCCCGGTAACAACAACATATCGAGAAGTTTCCCAACAAACAGGGGAGTTTTCTTTGAAAATAGACTTATTTCAAAGAAAACTCCCCTTATTCATATATGACCCCGATGTGAAAGAGAATTCAACTCAATAGTTGAAACAGATTTCTCACCACCATGATTCGGTCACATCGACTAAGATTTCAAGCCATACTCAAGAATAAAATCGTTTATCAGCACAATATCCGAAGAGTTTTTGTTCAACACAACCGCACAAGCTCGGAAATTATATCCCCACGTCAATAGGTCTATTAAATAGGGGATATTCAAAACCGAACATCCCTATTTTCATAAAAAAACGAGCAATCCCCACACTTTATTCCTCAACGCATACGCTAAACGTACAACACTTCAGGAGAGATTACGACACCGAATTTAGCGTTCACATCAGCTTGAATGGCTTCCGCCAGCTTTACCACTTCTTCGCCCGTGGCATGGTCTGCATTGATGAGAACCAATGGTTGCAAATCGTGCACGCCCGCGCCTCCCATGCGACGTCCCTTCCATCCACACTGCTCAATGAGCCAAGCAGCCGGAATTTTTAGCCCCTTCTTCCAAGGCGTAATGAGGCATATCGGGATACAGCTTCCGCAGTTCCGCGAGTTTCTCTGAGGAAACCACAGGATTCATAAAAAAACGAACCGGCGCTGCCCACTTCTGCGGGATCGGGCAATTTAGAACGACGTATCTGAATGATCGCCTCTCTCACCTGCTGCGCGTCGGCCTCAGTAGGCCGGATGCCCATCGTCTCCAAAGCCCGCGAAACAGCCACATGTGTCAAAATGGGCACAAACTGTTTGCGCAAACGAAAGACAACGTGCGTCACGGCAAAGCAATGTGCGCCCTCGTGCTTGAAGAAACTGCTTCTATAAGCGTATTGACAGTCATCGTGCGAGAACACGCATTCTCGACCCGTGGCTATCTCTACCGTTTCGACGCGCTCAATGCAATCACCAGCCTCGACACCATAAGCCCCTACATTCTGCACGGCACTAGCTCCGACCTCGCCGGGAATAAGCGAAAGGTTTTCTAAACCGTAATACCCATGCTCGACGCAATAAGCGACAAAGTCGTCCCAAGGTTCGCCGCCTCCGACACACAAAAGGAGCGCTTCGCTCGTTTCGGCTAAGATTTCCTTCCCCATAATCTTGCTGTGCAGCACAACACCGTCATAATCCTGCACAAATAGCAGGTTACTGCCGGCACCGATGTGCAGCCACGGGGTATCTCCAAGCGTTGCGACAACCTCCTTGAGTTGTGCCACAGAAGCATACTCAACAAATTGTCGGCACGAGGCATCAATGCCAAAAGTATTGTGTTGAAGGAGAGAGTAGGGCATAGTAGTGTTTCGTTATGTCAGGTGTTTAGGCAAATTCATCGCTCAGCAACGGGTTCTCACACAAACGTCTACAAGCTTACTGTCGAACCTGCGGCAAAATGGATGCAACGAACGATTTAGTTGTCGAGACGCGTGAGCATCCACTTCCCGTTGCGACGGCGGAATGTGAGCGTACTCGTAAGTCCACTGGAAAGCGAAGAGATGGAGAGTACACGCAAATTGGTGTTTTTGAACGTCTGCCCGTAGAGCACGTTGGTCAACTTGTTTTTGGGCAACTCGGGGGCAAAATCAGGCCACTGCGAAGCAGAAATGAAACCTTCGACGCGCTTGAAGTTGTCTTCATCGAACGTCGAGAAACTCAGTTGTTGGGCAATGTGCTCGCTCTGATACTCTCCATCGGTCGAAAAACGCTGATAGAACGCATAGAAATCGCTATTCTCACTGCGTTCCATCTTTTCTTCTTTGAGCTGAGTCAAGCGCCATTCGGCGTTCTCCCTCAAGAAAAGGTAACTTTTGATGCGATGATGCGGCAAGTTCAATTCTTCCACCACCACACGACTCACACTGGTGTCCTTCGCCATTCCGGCACCCTTGGCACTGTCGAAAATGAGCGTATAAGTTTCTCCGGCCGAATACATGCGATCGTATTTCCACGCCGACTTTTTGAATTTCAAAGCGCTTGCCGTCGACAATATGCTCCAACGGAAACACAATCCGCGAGCGTTGGAAACGCGGCTTCTTCATAAAAGCAAAAGCAAAGTCATCGAAGAACTCATCGGCCTTCTTGGGAATGGGCGTTTCTGCCACACCCGGCACTGAATCGACGACCACACTGTCGCTTTTTACGCTATCAACAACCTCTTCTACGGACGTCGCCGGTGTTTCCGTGCGGCTTTTGCAGCCCACGGTACACAGCAATCCAACGAACAAGGTCAAAAGGAGAAAATTTATTTTCATCAGGTGTTACTAAATGACTCGACAAAGTTACGGCGAATCACGAAAACAACAAAGAAAGCGAGGCCTATTTACCTCGCTTTCTTCGTTCTTTGTCTATAAATAAGGGAGAATCGTCTTTAAAAAGAGGGGGGAACTAATCTTTGTAGCCGATTCCTTTCCACCAAGCCTCGTCGCCCTGCAAATACTTGGCGAACCATGCCATGATCGTTTGTTGCCATTTCATACGCTGGCGGTAGTCGGTGATAACGTGGTTGGCGCCCTCGATTTGAATGTACTGAACGGGACGCCCCAAGATGCGCAACGCGGTGAAAAGTTGCTGACTTTCATTGGTGGGCACGTTCGTATCGGCCGTACCGTGGAGCAGAAGCAACGGGGTGTGGATCTTGTCTGCATTGAACAAAGCCGATTGCTTCACATACAAGTCAGGGTTATTCCAAGGATAGGAGCCGTATTGTGCGGTTTCGCCGTAAGTATGTCCCCAATATCCGCCGCCCCAATACGAGGCAATGTTCGAAATACCGGCATGACTCACCGCCGCGGCGAAAATGTCGGTGCGCGTTTGGAGATACTCGGTCATGAAACCGCCGTAGCTTGCGCCCATACAACCAATTTTCTTCGCGTCGACATAAGAATGCGCAGCCGTGAAGGCTTTCGTGGCTTCGATGATGTCATCGGCCGAACGCTTTCCCCACGTATTGATGTGGCGCGCCGCAAACTCCTCGCCGAAACCAATCGCACCGGAAGGTTCGAGAGCAAGTACCACATAGCCCATGTTGGCCAACGCCGAAAGCGGGTAGTGGAACTCCAATTCGCGAGTCGTCGGCACACAACCTCCATAATAGTAGACCAGCATCGGGTACTTCTTCTTCGCATCGAAATCGGCGGGCAAGAAGTAGAAGCCGGCCACCGTATCACGTTCCGTTCTTTTGTAGCTCCACGGCGTGCAAGAAGCCACGCGAACGTCGCCCAACGAATTGGCAAACGACACTTCGCCAAAGGGTTTACACTTAGGACGTGCCGACGAGTTCTGCCACATAAGCATTGCGCGACGTCGTACCCGTTTGTCCGAAGAAGACAGCACGCGGCACACGCGTTTCCGACAACGAGAAACGCTGAATGACGGTAACCGGAAGTTCAAAACGGAAACGGCGTCCCGTACGAGGGTCTAAGCGCCACAATGTTTCGTCATAGCCATCGGTGCAACGCATATAAATGTTGCCGTCACCGGCGTTCCAGTCATATTCACCCACCGAGGGAGCAAAGTCCTTGAGCAACGCCGTGGCCTGTTTCTTCGTAGGATTGTAGAGATAGAGGCGTTTATCGAAACTCTGTGCCACTTCGCCCTTGGGCAACGCACTGCCGATGCCTCCGAAAGCCGAAGGGCTGCCTTTGAACAGCAAGAGTTTTCCATCGGGACTGTAGCAGCCATCGTCCAACCAAGCTTGATCCGTGAGCAGGGTGTCGACACGCCCATTTTCGAGGTGCATTTCGAACACATCGACGTGGTCAAATGGCTTTCTCGTCAAATCGTGCCGGTTGCGCGTGAGGAGCAATCGCTTACCATCGGGCGAAATGTCGTTCAGACGAACACTTTCGCGGCCATAAAGTGAGCCGTTGCGAAAAACCATTGGCGAAATCCACCAAATAGAGTGCACTGCGATCGCGCCAACCGGGCTGGCGGTCGTCCGGCGCATACAGTTGTTTGAGCGGGCCGTCATTAGCCGGACCGTCTTCTTCGCGCGAAATAATGGCAAACTTCGCCGTGGGCGACAACGTGAGCGAACCTTCGGGCAATCGCGTCGCAAGCGTCCGCTCGCTCATCGTGGCCGGATCGAGCAGCACGAGATTCGTACCCCCATCGGTGTTGCGCTTGAAATACAACTCGTCGGTTTTCGGCATCCACGAGCCGTGCAAATATTCAGCCGTGCGGAGTAGGGTACGGCCGTCCTTGAGATCGGTGAGCACCGATGAATAAGTGCTCGCGCCGTCACGACGCGTTTCGATGTAATGGGTCAGGACATAACGGCCGGTCGGAGAGATGTCGGCATTGTAGTAGCGCTTGCCGTGCACCATATCATCGAAAGCAAACTTTCGCAGATCGGTCGCGTTCGTACGCAGCACATTCAACGAATCGCCGGTAAGACTAACGTTGAACGTATCGCGCGCTTGACGGTCGGCATAGACCATCAAAGTCACTTCGCTGCGTCCCGGCCAAAAACGGAGATTTCCATCCGTCACTTTCACCCCATTCAGGAAAGTATCATAGCGCTTCAACTGCGGCGTCTGCAAACGAGCCGTGCGCCAACGTTCGGTATCCACCGTAAAACGCAATACGCTCACCGCATTGCTATCGATCGGTGCACCGGTGGTCAGACGACGCAAAGACTTTTGTCCACGTTTTTTGGCGATCAGCGCATTTTGTTCCAGCACTTCTGCAGGATCAAACGGCCGATCGGCCAGGTTTACACTGTCGGTCGCGAAAGGACGACGCAAAGGAAAGCAACCGGTGAGTTCGGCTGAGGATACTTTCACCGTGTCGGCTTTTACTCGCCGCGCTGTTGTGCGCAGGTTGCGCCCATACCGCCGTTGCCGTTTGCAGACCGGTGAGTCCGCAAAAACAATAAGGGGAGAAAATGTTTCATGAAATGAGAATCTATAAGTGATCAGAAGAGGCCGTGCCTCCTCTGCAAGGTCTCTAGAGAAAAATCCGCGAACCTTTCAAGAAAGGCACGCAGATTAGATGATCGGAATCAAGACGTAAGGCCACGTTTGGCGACCAACGCCCCAAAGTCCTTACGACGCAGCACAAAAGAGTGGGTGAGGTATCGATCGCGCACTACCTCGTTCTCGGCCAATTCCTCGGGCGTGCCGTGGAACAAAATACGCCCTTCAAAAAGCAGATAGGCGCGGTCGGTGATCGAAAGCGTTTCTTCCACATTGTGGTCGGTGATCAAGATACCGATATTGCGGTCTTTGAGCTTCCACACGATGTACTGAATATCTTCCACCGCGATGGGATCGACGCCGGCAAAGGGCTCATCGAGCATGATGAACTTGGGATCGATGGCCAGACAGCGAGCAATCTCCGTTCGACGGCGCTCACCGCCCGAAAGTTGGTCACCCAGGTTCTTGCGCACCTTCTGCAATCGAAATTCCGCGATGAGCGATTCCAAGTGCTCGCGCTGCTCCTCACGACTTTTTCCGGTCATTTCGAGCACCGAACGAATATTGTCTTCGACACTCATCTTGCGAAAGACCGAAGCCTCCTGCGCCAAATAACCGATACCGGCTTTTGCACGGCGATAGACCGGCGCTTTCGTGATTTCTTTCTCACCGAGATAAATATGCCCGCCGTTGGGCACCACCAAACCGGTGGTCATGTAAAACGATGTCGTCTTCCCGGCTCCATTCGGCCCGAGCAATCCGACAATTTCACCTTGGTGAACTTCAAACGATACGTCGTTCACCACCGTTCGTTTGCCATAACGCTTCACGAGTCCTTCGGTGCGGAGCACGAGGTGCTCAGCATCACGTGCCGTTTCGAGGGAGTCCAAGGTTTGATCGGCAGGGGAGAGCACACCGTCCGGAGTAGGGACACCCATTTGTCCGTTGCTTTCTAAATCTTCCATGAAATAAACAATGAAAGGATGGCTGCAAATATAAAAACAAAAGGAGCGACTCTAAGAGCCGCTCCTTCATTGCGAAGAGGTACCAAGCAGATTCGAACTGCTGTAGCAGGTTTTGCAGACCTGTGCCTAACCGCTCGGCCATGGTACCGTGTCTTGATTACGAGTGCAAAGGTACTACTTTTTTTCTTGAACCGGCAAGAGTTGACCGCTTTTTTTGAGTTTAGCGTTGCATTTCGCGCCTAAATGACCTTTTTCCCGGGCTTCAAAAAGCTAATCAAACACTACGCACCACGCACAACATTCAAAAATTCCAGCTCTTCATCCATCACCATTGATAGGCCGGTGTCAAGCCTTTCAACTCTAACTTCTGCCAACCTGCACTCCTATTCTTCTCCACCGTCTTAATGTCCTTAACGCTGCGCTTGCTGCGAACAGGAAGTAAAGTATACAGCGTGTAAGAAAAGCCATCCGCCCAATTCAAGTGACTGAGCATCATGCCCACAATGCCCTCAGGCCAAACCAAATCCTTCACCGGCTCATCTTCTTTATCGATGAACAAGCCATCACGAGGCTCAGCTTCCTTATGGAAATAATGACTCAATCTCTTGATTAATTCTATAGGAAAACGTGATAATGTCTCCCTACTGTAAGGATTCCAACGATGCGCCACGACCAAAGAGAGTTCAAACGTCGCATCCAATGCAAACAGCCCATGGGTGAAGAGTAAACGATGCTTATCTTTATTGACTGCCATCATACGAAGCCGAACGTCTATATCCGATTGTACATCTACGATAAGTGGCGAAACTCGACTCCTGATCTTAAGCATCAATTCGCCCATCACAGCATTGCCCGGAATGTCTTTAAGCGCCCAATCGGGGCGTTCATACATTCCCATGGCATTAAGGCGCTGCAAGATTTGCCGAGTTTCTCCTTGAGCCACATCCAGCGGGAAAGTATCTAAATTCACATGCATTCGATTAGGGTCTGCACCTAACTCAAGTAGATGTTCTAAAAGTTGAATGTCTTCATCCATTGCAGCACACCATTGAGGAGGGACTCTTCCCTCGGGATTATCAATCAAAGCCCCTCGCTCCAACAGCCACAAAGTACAAGACTTCCTTTTATGCACTACAGCACTAATAAGCGGTGAGACCCCATTGTGACAATAGTCAATATCAAACTCCGGGAAGCGTTCCAGCAACCATTCCAAGGGTTCGGTGCTATCCCACGAAGCTGCAAGGCAAGCTAACACATTTCCGTGGCAGCCCAAGCTGCGTACGTGGGTAAACAGTTCAGGGGCTTCACTTGCAATTCGTTGTACCTCCTCTAAATTTCGATCGTAGCAAACCGCTTGAATTAAGGATGTTTCTAATAATTCCTGTCTATTCATATCTTTCACTATTTTCTTTGCTTATTCGCTCGTAATGCCTGAAGAAGAAAAGCGTAAGCTACACGTTGTTCTCCTAAAGCAATCCTTGCCCGCTCTTCATCTGACGTCTCCTTAGCGTGCCTATACCACCGAACGCGAGTTGTTTACAGTAATAATCCATCA